>Ga0208735_100013_pt1 | contig 187230 bp, 185 predicted proteins | sample Subbio12Aug_8Aab_FD_184829 | JGI IMG/M metagenome (GOLD analysis project Ga0208735, IMG submission 184829) | Serpentinite rock and fluid subsurface biosphere microbial communities from McLaughlin Reserve, California, USA - CR12Aug_8Aab (SPAdes) | ecosystem: Environmental > Terrestrial > Deep... | reverse complement strand
GCGCGGGATGCCGGTATCGCCGGTTCGCTCGCGGTCGACTTGCCTCTGCACTTCTCTTCTTCGTGCAGAGGGCCGTGACGCGCTTCTGGCGCTCGCGGCATCCCGCGCGCCCTCGGATTTTCCCCGGGGGCGATCTCGCCAAACCCCGGGGCTCCGGCCCGCGGGAAGAATGGAGGCTGCTTGCCTCATGGCTCGAGACCCGGGCCCCCGCTCCGCGCCATGAGGATCGAAAACCTCGTCCTCAGGAGGCTGCGAAGCGGCCATCTCGAAGAATGAGGCTCCGGTCGCCCGCGTTAACCCTTCGCTAACCATAAGGGAGGCAATTTTTGCCGGGGGAGCGCGCCCGCCCGGGCGTGGAGAATCAATATGTCCGATCTGAGCGCCGGCACCGTCAACTACAAGCCAAAAATGCCCACGATGGGCGAGATCGGCGCGCTTATGCGCCGCGGCGACCTCATGCTCGCGGTCGCGGTGCTCGGCATCCTCGTCGTGCTCATCATGCCGCTGCCGCCGATGGTGCTCGACCTTCTGCTGGCGCTCTCGATCATCCTGTCGGTGTTGATTCTGATGACGGCCCTTTTCATTCAGGGCCCGCTGGAATTCTCCGCCTTCCCGACCGTGCTCCTGATGGCGACCATGTTCCGCCTCGCGCTGAACCTCGCCTCCACCCGCCTCATTCTCACGCATGGCCACCAGGGCACCGCCGCCGCCGGTCACGTCATCGAAGCCTTCGGCAACTTCGTGATGGGCGGCAACTTCGTGATCGGCATCATCGTCTTCTCGATCCTGATCATCGTGAACTTCGTGGTCATCACCAAAGGTTCGGGCCGTATCGCAGAAGTCGCGGCCCGCTTCACCCTGGACGCCATGCCCGGCAAGCAGATGGCGATCGACGCCGACCTCTCGGCGGGCCTGATCGACGAAGACACCGCCCGCAAGCGCCGCAAGGACCTCGAAGACGAAAGCTCGTTCTACGGCGCGATGGACGGTGCCTCGAAGTTCGTGCGCGGCGACGCGATCGCAGGCCTCTTGATCGTCTTCATCAACGTGATCGGCGGCATCATCATCGGCATGGCGCAGCAGGGGCTGCCCTTCGCGAAAGCAGGACAGGTCTACACGCTGCTTACGGTCGGCGACGGCCTCGTCACCCAGATCCCCGCGCTGATCGTCTCGACCGCGGCCGGCCTCCTCGTCTCCAAGGCCGGCGTTTCGGGTGCCGCCGACAAGGCGTTGATGAGCCAGTTGTCGAACTATCCGAAAGCGCTCGGCATGTCCTCCGGCGTCATGATCGTGCTGGCGCTCCTGCCTGGCGTACCGATGCTGCCGTTCCTGGCGCTCGGCACCGGCGCAGGCGTGCTCGCCTTCGTTTCCACAAGAAGGAAGAAAGCAGCCGCTGCCGCGCAGGCGCAGACCACTTCCGCGAAGGAGCCGAGCCTGCCGCAGGAAGAGCCGATCTCGAGCGCACTCAAGATCGACGATCTCAAGATCGAAATCGGTTACGCGCTCCTGCCGCTCGTCAACGCCCCGGACGGCGCAGATCGCCTCACCGAGCAGATCAAGGCGCTCCGCCGCCAGATCGCGAGCGAAATGGGCTTCGTGATGCCGTCCGTGCGCATCCTCGACAATGTGCAGATGGAATCGAACGCCTACACGATCAAACTGAAAGAGGTGGACGCCGGCTCAGGCAAGGTTCACCCGGGCAGCCACATGGTCATGGACCCCGCCGGCGGTCAGGTGCAGCTTGCGGGCCACCACACCACCGAGCCGACATTTGGCCTCCCCGCGACCTGGGTCGACGAGTCCTTGCGCGAGGAAGCATCGCTTCGCGGTTACACGGTGGTCGACGCCGCGACCGTCATGTCCACGCACCTCGCCGAGGTGCTCAAGGCGAACATGGCGGATCTGCTCTCCTATGCGGAGGTGCAGAAGTTGCTCAAGGAACTGCCGAAGGAACAGAGCGAACTCCTGAAGGACATCGTACCGAGCCAGATTTCGGTGTCCGGCATCCAGCGCGTGTTGCAGCTTCTTCTGTCCGAGCGCATCTCGATCCGCGATCTCGGCACGATCCTCGAAGGCATCGCCGAGGCCGTGCCGCATACGCGCAACGCCTCGCAGATCGTCGAGCAGGTGCGCGTGCGCCTCTCCCGCCAGCTCTGCGCACAGCATATGTCGCACAACGGCTACCTGCCGCTCATTTCGCTCTCGCCGAAATGGGAACAGAACTTCGCGGAATCCATCGTCGGCACCGGCGAGGAAAAATCGCTCGCGATGCAGCCCTCGAAGCTCACGGAGTTCGTCAACGATGTGCGCGAGCGTTTCGAGCAGGCCGCGCGCATGAACGAAGCGCCGGTGTTGCTCACCTCCGCCGCCGCCCGCACCTTCGTGCGGCAGATCGTGGACCGCTTCCGCCCGCAGACCGCGGTCATGTCGCAGGCCGAAATTCATTCGCGCGTGCGGCTGAAGACGGTCGGCAGCGTTTAGAAAAGAGAAGGCCGCCGTAGCGTGACGCTGCGGCGGCCCCTATCTCTTAAATACGCGATCAGACGCGGATGCGCTGGGCGCCGATGCGGTCCATCTCGGCCTGTTCGCGGGCGGCCTCGATGCCACGGCCGCGGACGGCGTCACGCTCTTCCAGAATCTCGACTTTCTTCAGTTCCTCGAAAGCATCCGCGAGCTGCGCGCGCGCTTCTTCGAGCTGGCCGTGCAATTCCTTCGCGGAACGCTTGAGGTTGTCGCGGCGCTGGATCGCAGCCTTGGCGTAGGTCGGATAGGCAAAATGGCCGGGGTCGTTGATGCCGGCTCGGTCCTGCTCGACCGAGATTTCCCGCTCAAGATCATTGGCCATGCGCTCGAATTCGGCGACCATCGCCTCGATCTGGGCGACCTGACGGCGCTTTTCGTCAACCTGAAAGCGCTTCAGGCGAATAAGGGTTTCACGCGATTTCATCCCGGCGATACTCCACGCGACCGGTTAGGGCTCAGTTACTGGGCTCGCTACAATTTGAGCGAGCGCGCGGTAACCATCGCCGAGATTCGTTTTTTCTTCCTTACCTTGGGACAGGAAAGCCTCGAGCGCCGGCTGGAGCCGGATCGCCTCGTCGACCTCCGCGGAAGACCCCTGCCGGTAGGCCCCGAGCCGGATCAGTTCCTCCATATCGCCATAGGTCGCGAGCAGCTGCTTGGCCTTAACGATGGCCGGATAGAACTCTGGGTCCGCCGACTTCGGCATGGTCCGGGAGACCGACTTCAGGACGTTAATCGCCGGGTAGCGTCCGCGCTCCGCGATCGCGCGCTCCATGACGATATGGCCGTCGAGAATGCCGCGGACGGCATCCGCCACCGGCTCGTTGTGATCGTCGCCATCGACCAGCACCGTGAAGAGCCCCGTGATGGTGCCCTTGTCCTCACCCGGCCCTGCCCGCTCGAGCAACCGCGGCAGTTCGGAGAATACGGTCGGCGTATAGCCCTTGGCGGTCGGCGGCTCGCCGCCTGCAAGACCGATCTCGCGCTGGGCCATGGCGAAGCGGGTCACTGAGTCCATAAGAAGAAGGACGTCCTTGCCCTCATCGCGGAAGTATTCGGCGATCGACATGGACAAGAGCGCGGCCTGCCTTCGCATCAGCGCGGGCTCGTCCGAGGTTGCGACCACCACAACCGAACGCTTGAGGCCCTGCGGACCCAGATCGTCCTGAAGGAATTCCTGCACCTCGCGGCCGCGCTCGCCGACAAGGCCGATCACCGCGACATCGCAGGCCGTGTAGCGTGCGAGCATCGACAGAAGCACCGACTTGCCGACGCCCGAGCCCGCAAAGATGCCGAGGCGCTGGCCCTTGCAGACGGTGGCAAACGTATTGAGCGCACGGACGCCGAGATCGAGCGCCTTGCCCACGCGCTTGCGCGCATGCGCGGGCGGCGGCGGTGCGCGGAACGGATAAGGAGAATGACCGGGCTTGATCGGCCCCTTGCCGTCCACCGGCTGGCCGTGGGCGTTCAGGACCCGCCCGAGCCAGTCATTCGAGGGCCGCACCAGTGCGCCCGATTGCGAGACGATGGCGCGGCAGCCGCGCCGGACGCCCTCGATGGCGGCAAACGGCATGACCACGGCGTTCTCGCCGGCGAAACCCACGACCTCGCAGGGCACGCCCCCGTTAACCCCTGTTTCGATGGTCAATCTGGCCCCGACCGGCATGGCGTGAACCGGCCCGGCGACCTCGATCATGAGGCCTTTTACAGCCGCTACCCGCCCATAAATCAGGGGTCCATCGAGTTCCGCGATCTGTTCCGCCAGGGCCTTCATGGAGAATCACCGCTTAACGGGGCAAGTGCTTGTTTACCCGATCTTTACCGGCCTCGTTAATGATCCGATCACGCCTTGGATCGAAGAGCACGCAGGACGCGGGCTTAATTCAAGGGAGTCGCTTGGTCTGGCTTCTTGAAGTCGTACTTTAACCAGCCGGCCTGAGGAAAATTCCGAACTGGCAATAGCTTACGCCGATTCGCGAATATTTTCACGGGCCGCGCTTGTGGGACAGAATCAGAATCTGTTAACCATTGCTGGTTAGCGTCGCGAGTCGAGAACTGAGTCAGTCCAGGCACGCAGGCGGGGCGGGTCTGGAGTGAGATTTGTCCCCCAAACGAGGCCTGGATAGGGGATTGGCATGCGCGTTCTGCTAATCGAAGACGACAGCGCGACGGCGAAAAGCGTCGAATTGATGCTGAAGTCTGAAAGTTTCAATGTTTACGTGACCGACCTTGGCGAAGAAGGGGTCGATCTCGGTAAACTCTACGATTACGACATCATCCTCCTCGACCTGAATCTTCCGGACATGTCCGGTTACGAGGTTCTGAAGTCGCTGAGAGTCGCGAAGATCAAGACTCCGATCTTGATCCTCTCGGGTCTCGCCGGCATCGAGGACAAGGTGAAGGGTCTCGGCTTCGGCGCCGACGACTATCTCACCAAACCGTTCCACAAGGACGAGCTGATCGCACGCATCCATGCGGTGGTGCGCCGCTCGAAGGGTCACGCCCAGTCGGTCATCAACACCGGCGATCTCGTCGTGAACCTCGACCAGAAGACGGTCGAAGTCGACGGAGCGCGCGTGCACCTGACCGGCAAGGAATACCAGATGCTGGAGCTGCTCTCGCTCCGCAAGGGCACCACGCTCACCAAGGAGATGTTCCTCAATCATCTCTACGGCGGCATGGACGAGCCGGAACTGAAGATCATCGACGTGTTCATCTGCAAGCTCCGCAAGAAGCTCGCGAACGCCTCGAAGGCGCAGGACTGGCCGAACGGCAAGAACTACATCGAGACGGTCTGGGGCCGCGGCTATGTGCTGCGCGAGCCGACCGACGCGGACGAACGCATCTCGGCGTAACTCGCCATCGCTCATACGAAAATCAAAACCCCGCCTTCCCGGCGGGGTTTTTGTTTGGGCGCAGAACTTACGCTCAGAACGCCGGGCGCTTTTCGAAAGCGATCTTCCGCAGCAGTTCTCCGGGAACCGCATGAAGGCCGTCCGTGCGCAGGAAGGCGATGAAATAGTCGAGCGCCTCGAGGATCACCTTCACCCGCCGCTCCTCGGAGAGCACCTCGTCGAGCAGCTGCGGCCGGTCGGCGACGTTCCACACCACGGCGACATCGAAGGAGGGATTTCCCTTGAAGTCGAAAATCACCTCGCCGCGGTGCGCGAGCCTGCGCGTGCCGCCGCATGGCAACACCACGCGATACTCCCGGTCGAACAGCGTACCGGAACGCACGTTGCCATCGATGGTCTGGAAGTTCAGGCGGTCTTCGGGGTGCTGCGTCTTGCGCATCAGCGTGTAGGAAGGCTGGTCCTTTTCCGGATCGAGCCCGTAGAGCCGGAACAGCCCCTGCGACCACTCCATTTCGTCGGCGCCGACATCGCGCCGCCAGAAACCGCAGCCGAGTTTGTCTTCGATCAGCCGGATCGGCAGAGAATCCCTGAAAGACATTGAAATCCCCGTGCTCAATTTAATCCTTCGGAAAAACGACACGTTAAAATATAGCCCGCGAAATGAAGCACCAATTCGCGCTTTCGGGCAAGAGGGCGGGAGACAACGCCGCTGCTGCAACGCGGGCGGAACCCGGCGCGACCCGCAGAACGCCTCAGTTCTTCAGCCGATACCCGGTGCGGAAAATCCACCAGATCACGCCAAGGCAGGCTGCGAGGAACACGAGCGTCATGGCGAGGCTGATGTTCACGTTCACGTCCGCCACCTCGTAGAAACTCCAGCGGAAGCCGGAGATCAAATAGACGATCGGGTTGAAGAACGTGACGGTCTGCCAGAACGGCGGCAGTACGCTCACCGAATAGAAGGCACCGCCGAGAAACGTCAGCGGCGTGATGATGAGCAACGGCACCACCTGAAGCTTTTCGAAGCCGTCGGCCCAGATGCCGATGATGAAGCCGAGCAGACTGAAGGCCACCGCCGTCAGCAACAGAAATGTGATCATCCAGACCGGATGCGCGATCCTGACAGGCACGAACAGCCAGGAGGTCGCGAGGATGATGAGACCGAGAATGATCGACTTGGTAGCGGCCGCACCGACATAGCCGATCACGATCTCGATGAAGGAAATCGGCGCCGACAGGAGCTCGTATATCGTTCCCGTAAACTTCGGGAAGTAGATTCCGAAAGAGGCGTTCATGACGCTCTGCATCAACAGCGTCAGCATGATGAGCCCGGGCACGATAAAGGAGCCGTAATCGACGCCTTCCATTTTCGTGATCTGCGAGCCGATCGCGGCGCCAAACACGACGAAGTAAAGCGACGTCGAGAGTACGGGCGCGAGGATGCTCTGCATCAGCGTGCGGCCCGTGCGCGCCATTTCGAAACGGTAGATCGCCTTGATCGCGCGCCAGTTCATTTCGCGGCTCCATTCCTGCCGTTATGCACGAGCCCGACAAAGATCTCCTCGAGCGAACTCTGCGTCGTCGAAAGATCGCGGAAGCGGATGCCTGCCTCGTTGAGCGACGCGAGCAGCCGCGTGATCCCGGTGCGCTCCGCCTGCGTGTCGTAAGTATAAGTAAGTTCGGTGCCGTCGCCGGAGAGCGCAAGCTGCTCGGCGCCGAACATTCCCGCGGGCAGCGCCGAGAGCTTTTCCTGCAGCTGCAACGTCAGTCGCTTCTTGCCGAGCTTGCTCATCAGCGCTTTCTTTTCCTCGACCAGAATGATCTCGCCTTTCGAGATCACGCCGATCCGGTCGGCCATGTCTTCGGCTTCCTCGATGTAATGCGTGGTCAGGATGATGGTGACGCCAGACGCGCGGAGATCGCGCACCACCTGCCACATATCCTTGCGCAGTTCGACATCGACGCCGGCGGTCGGCTCGTCGAGGAACAAGATGTTCGGCTCGTGCGAGAGCGCTTTCGCGATGAGCACGCGCCGCTTCATGCCGCCGGAGAGCGTCATGATCTTGTCGTTGCGCTTCTCCCACAGCGAAAGATCCCTCAGGATCTTTTCGATATAGGCGGGGTTCTTCGGCTTGCCGAACAGGCCGCGGCTGAAGGAGACCGTCGCCCAGACCGATTCGAAGGCGTCGGTGGTCAGTTCCTGCGGCACGAGCCCGATCAGTTCGCGCGCGGCGCGGAAGTCCGTGACGTTGTCATGACCGTCCACCGTGACTGTCCCTTCGGACGGATTGACCGTGCCGCAGACGATTCCGATCAAGGTGGTCTTGCCGGCCCCGTTCGGCCCGAGCAGCGCGAAGATTTCGCCGCGGCGTATGCCGAGATTGATGTTTTTGAGCGCTGTGAAGCCGGTCGCGTAGGTCTTCGACAGCCCGGAAATAGTAATAATGTCCTGCATTGGCGGGGCTCTTACTACGGTTTGCGCGGCGGCTCCAGAACCTGTGAGCAACGCCGCTTTGCACTGGCCGCAGATTGGCCGCAATGCAATTCCTCACTCTCCTGCCCATCCGGAACACACCCGAGGATTCCTCATGCAGAACTTCTTTCGCGCCGCCATGCTTGCCGTTACGGCACTGGCCTTCGCCGCCGGCACAGCGGCCGCGCAAGGCAATTCGTCCGAGATCAAACAGATCAAGCTCACCGAGAAACAGGTGCAGAGCTTCATCGCTGCGCAGGACGACCTCAACGCCGTGACCGCGAAGATCAAGGACGGCAAGCCGGACCCGAAGCTCGTCGCGGAACTCGAAGCCGCCGCGAAGAAGCACGGCTTTGCAGGACTGCCTGAACTCGACGATATCGCGGCCAATATCGGTCTCGTGATGTCGGGTTTCGACCCCAAGACCAAGGAATTTTCGCAGCCGCCGGAGGCCATCAAGAAGGAGATCGCGGCAGTGAATGCCGACAAGTCGATCCCGGAAAAAGAGAAGAAGCAGATTATCGACGAACTGAATCAGGCACTGAAGTTTGCGAAGCCCGTCCAGTTCCCCGAGAACGTCGAGCTGATCAAGAAGTATTACGACAAGCTCGACGCGGCGATGGCCAGGGGCTGATATCCAGGCGCCGGGAAGATACCCTTCGAACGCAAAAAAGGCCGCCCTTAATGGCGGCCTTTTCTTTTTCGTCTGACCGGTTGCGGGCGCTATGCGCTCATCGCGACCGGGACCCGCTGCGCTTTCGTTTCCACGGCGTGCACATAGAGCCCGCGCTTGTCGGCAACCGGCACGAAAAGGTTCGTAAAGCCGACCACCGTTTCCGCGGCGCCCAAAAGCAGGTGGCCGTCCTTGGACATCGCACGCGAGATGCGCGTCAGCACATCCTGTTTCGTTTTCGCATCGAAATAGATCAGCACGTTGCGGCAGAACACAACGTCGAACGTACCCAGCGACGAGAAGTCGTCGAGCAGGTTGTGGCGCCGGTACTGCACCATGTCGCGCAGTTCCTGCGAGATCCGCCACTGATCGCCGTCCTGCTTGAAGTATTTGAGCAGCAGCTGAATCGGCAGCCCGCGCTGCACTTCGAATTGCGTGTAAAGGCCAGCCTTCGCCTTTTCGAGCACGTCGGTCGAAATGTCCGTGCCGACGATCTCGAACTTCCAGCCCGCCAGTTCGGCGGCGGCCTGCTTCAGCATGATGGCGATCGAATAAGGCTCCTGCCCGGTCGAAGCCGCCGCACACCAGATGCGGATGCGCTTCGTTGAAGCGCGCGCCTTCAGAATGTGAGGCAGTATGGTGTCCTGAAACCGCTCGAACGGCGTCTTGTCGCGGAAGAAGAAGCTTTCGTTGATCGTCATCGCTTCGGTCACGCGCTGGCGCAGCGGTTCTTCCGCGAACGCTTTGAGCTTCGCGACCAGATCGCCGATGGACCCGCAGTTGTGCTGTTTCGCAACCGGGAGAAGTCGACTCTCGATCAGGTATTGCTTGTCGCCGGCAAGCTGCAGGCCGGAGCGCTCGTTCAGCAGTTTGCTGAGATAGGCGTAATCCTGCGGCGTCACGAGAAATCTCCTGATACAATACGAACGGCTTTCGGGCCGAGCTCTTGAATTGGCAATACAGCTGCGCATGCACCGGCGTTGGCGGCGGAACCGGGCATGCCCCAGATCACGCTGGTCGCTTCGTCCTGCGCGATCACGCTACCGCCGTTATCAGCGATCGCAATCGCTCCCTTTTTACCGTCCGAGCCCATGCCGGTAAGCACGATCGCGAGCACACGGCCGTCGAGCGCGTTGGAAGCGGAGAGAAACAGCGCGTCCACCGCCGGTTTGCAGAAATGGATGGGGGCAGAGTCGTCGATGACAACTTCGACGCCGTGATCGCGGCGGATCAGCGCGAGATGCTTGCCGCCGGGCGCGACATAGATCATTCCCGGCTTCAAAGGCTCGCCGTTGATCGCCTCCCGCGCCGGCTTTCCGGCAAAGCGTCCGAGATGTTCGGCAAGCGTCGCCGTGAAGATCGGCGGCATGTGCTGCACGATCAGGATGGGCAAACGATCAATGACCGGCGCCAGTCCCTTGATCAGGGTGGCGAGAGCCTGCGGCCCGCCCGTGGATGAGCCTATCAGGATCGCCTTCGGCAGGACTCTGGAAAACGAGCGCAGCGAAATGTTGTTTGGAGCCGCCGGCTTGCGGTTGAGCGGCGCCACGCGAACTTCACTGCGCGGAAGTGGAGCGGCTGCGCTGCGGCGGCCGCCGAGCGACCTAATCTTGAAGACCAATTCGCGGCGGAAGTCGTCGGCCGCGCTGGTAGACTGATTGATTTCCGGCTTTGCCACGCAATCCGAAGCGCCGAGGGAAAGCGCTTTCAGCGTGGTTTCGGCGCCGCGCTTCGTGAGCGTCGAGGCCATGATGACAGGCAGCCGTGGCTTGCGTGCGTGGATTTCTTTCAGGGTGGCGATGCCGTCGAGTTCCGGCATTTCGATATCAAGCACGACGACATCCGGATTGGCGACATTCAGTTGCTCGAGCGCCTCGCGGCCGTTCTTGCAAACGCGCACCACCTGCATGTCAGGCTCGAGCCCGATCCAGCGCGAGACGAGCCCGCGGACGACCACCGAGTCGTCGACGATCATCACGCGCACCGGCAGTGCGTTCTTGATTTGCGGAAGGGAACGGAACTGGGACATTCTTGGCGGCGGACGCCTTTACCTGGCTATCCGGACCTGAGTTATATCAGCCCGACTTCCTGAAACTTCGCCTCGACGATCTCCTTGTCGAACGGCTTCATGATGTACTCGTCGGCACCCGCGTGCATTGCGCGCGCGATGTGTGCAAGATCGTTCTCGGTGGTGCAGAACACGACCTTGGGCTTGTCGCCAGCCGGCATCGAGCGCAGCGCACGAAGGAAATCGAATCCGTCCATGACCGGCATGTTCCAGTCGAGGAGAATCGCATCCGGCATTTCCTTGGTGCAGACATCCAGCGCCTGACGCCCGTCGGAAGCTTCGATCACGGCAAAGCCGAAATTCTCCAGAATCCGCCGCGCTACTTTGCGGATGACACTGGAGTCATCCACGATCAAACAACGTTTCATTTCTCGTTCCTTCCCTCAAATTTCACGCTGCGAGCGTGTCTTTTCCGAAATCCAGGACCCGATCGACATCGAGCACGACCATGAGACGGTCTTCGAGCCGGTAGACGCCGGCCGAAATCGCCGCCCAGTCCCGCTGAAGATTGATCGGCACCGCATCCATCGTATCGGCCGAAAGCTTCAATACTTCGCCCATCGAGTCGACGAGCAGTCCGTATGCCTCGCCGCCGTGGTCGATACCGATCGCCATCTGATTCTTCGCGTCTTCGCGCGGCGGCAGACCGAGGCGCCGGCGCATGTCGAGCGCCGTCACAACCCGGCCGCGCAGGTTCAGCACGCCGGAAACTTCGGCGCGCGCAAGCGGCACGCGCGTAATGCGCTCCGCTTCGAAAACGTCATGAACGCGCGTGATCGGCAATCCGAACAGCTGTCCGGCGATCCACGCCGTAACGAATTCGACGTCGGCGGACTGAGTTTTGCTCATGCGGCCTCCTGCATATCGACGGAGGCGCCCTTAAGAGCCTGCAAAAGTCCGCGGCGGTCGAACTTCCCGACATAAGCGTCCATGCCGGCGCGCTGCCCCTTGGAAACGGCGGCGCCCGAAAGCGTGGAGGAAAGCGCGATGATCGGAAGATGCGCCGTGCGCCCTTCCGCACGTAGCGTTTCGGCGAATACGTAGCCGTCCATGTTGGGCATCTCGATATCGGTCACGACCAGATCGAACTGCATGCCGCGCTCGATCAGTGTAAGCGCTTCCTTCGCGGAAGAAACCGGCATCACGTCATAGCCGGCCGCCTGGAGTACCGGCGCGAGAAGATTGCGGAAGAAAGCGGAGTCGTCGACGAACAGAAGCTTGCGCTTTTCGTGGGACGCACCCTGTTTGCCGTGGAACCAGTCGGCAAAGCCGAGCGGCAGGAAGTGCGCGACATCGATGACTTCAGCCGCCTGCTCCCGAATGATCGCCGAGCCCAGCACGCCGGGCGTCTCGCTTGCGACTTTGATTTCAAGGCGGTCTTCGACGATATCGACGATCTCGTCGACAATCAGGCCGACCGAGCGGCCGCCGTCAGTAAAGACCAGAAGCGGCTGCGTGCTGCCGGTGCGCAATTTCGCGTTCTCGTCCGCGGGCACCAGCGGCATCAGGCCGCCGCGATATTGCACCATCGGCCGGCCGCTCGAAAACTCGATCTTGTCCGCATCGACTTCCTCGAGACGGGTCACGAGCGAGAGCGGCACCGCTTTCAGTGCGGTCGAACCCGAGCGGAACATCAGCATCGAGATCGATTTCGCGGCGTCCTCGACCGTCGCTTCCTTCCGGGAGAAGTCGTCAAGAGTGCGCTCCTCGCGGGTGGCGCCGATCGAATCCGCGATCCCGTTCGGATCGAGGATCAGAATCACGGAACCGTCGCCGAGGATGGTATTGCCGCCGAGCACCTTGATGTCGCGGAGGCTCGCAGCCACCGGCTTCACGACAATTTCTTCGGTGTGCAGCACGTCGTCTACGACGATGCCGAACAGGCTGTTGCCGACCTGCATGACCACGACGAACGCTTCGGTCTCCGCATCGGCCGCGCCCTCGACCGCTTCCCGTTTCGGCAACTTGAGCAACTGGCTGAGCGAGAGCAGCGGCAACAGCTTGTCGCGCAGCCGCAGAACCAGCGCGCCGTTGATCTCTTCGACCAGATTCGTATTTGAGCCACGATGCACGAGTTCGACCACGGCAACCTGGGGAATCGCGTAACGCTCGCCGCCCGACTGCACGATCAGCGCCGGCACGATCGCAAGCGTCAGCGGGATCTTGATCGAGAACGTCGAACCGCGGCCCGGAGCCGACTTCAGATCGATGGTACCGCCGATCTGGTCGATATTCGTCTTGACCACGTCCATACCGACGCCGCGGCCTGAGACGCTGGTGATTTTCTCGGCGGTCGAGAAGCCGGGCGCGAAGATCAGCTTGTGAAGCTGCGCTTCGGTCGGATGATCGCCTTCCGCAATCAGTCCCGCGTCAATCGCACGGCTGCGAATCTTCGAGATATTGAGGCCGCGTCCGTCATCCGAGATTTCGATGACGATCTGGCCGCTCGCCTGATAGGCGGAAAGACGGATCGTGCCCCGCGCGGGCTTGCCGGCCTTGAGGCGCTCCTCAGGCGTTTCGAGCCCGTGATCCGCCGAGTTTCGCACCATGTGCGTAAGCGGATCGCGGATGATGTCGAGTACCTGCCGGTCAAGCTCGGTCTCGGCGCCGTGCATCTCGAGTTCGATGTCTTTCCCGAGTTCGTTGCCGAGATCGCGGACGATGCGCGGCAGCTTGGCCCAGGCGTTGCCGATCGGCTGCATGCGGGTCTTCATGACCCCTTCCTGCAGTTCGGCGGTGACATTCGAGAGCCGCTGGAGCGGCCCCTTGAATTCGCTTTCCGAATGCCGGCGAACGATTTCGAGCAACTGGTTGCGCGTGAGCACCAGTTCCGAAACCATGGTCATCAGGCGTTCGACGGTATCGACCGATACGCGCAGCGTCTGGTTGCCGGCCGGCCCCGTATCGGGATGGCGGCGTTCGCCGGTGCGGCGGTCGGCTTCGCGGTTTTCCGATTTCTTGTCGCCCGGTCCAGGTGTATCGCGGAACGCCCGCTCGAGATCGTCCAGGGAAACCTCGCCCGGACGAAGCTGACGCTCGAGTACCTGCGGCGCAAGCGAGCCGATCGTCACCTCGCCGGTGGGGGCGGCGGGAGCGGCGCCGCCGTCTAGCGCCATCTGTTCGAGTTGGACGATCAGGTCGCCATCGGATCCGGACGGCTCTGCGCTGGTCGCCTCGAGCTCGGCAAGGAGAGATTTGAGACGATCAATGGTGACGAGTACGAGTGAGACCGCCTCGGAAGTCACGGGCGCGCCGTCGCGGAATTTGCCCATGACGGTTTCGGCGGCATGCGCGAGCGCTTCGAGCCGCGGCAGACCGATGAAACCACAGGTGCCCTTGATGGTGTGCACCAGCCGGAAAATGCGTCCGAGAATCTCGGCGTTGTTCGGCTCCTGCTCGAAGCGAACAAGTTCGGTATCGACGACGTCGAGACTTTCGCTCGTCTCGGTCAGAAATTCCTTGAGCAGATCTTCCATGGCGGCCGCGCATATCCAAATGGCGGACCAGGGCGCTCTTCGCCCGGCCCGCGATGCGAGGCCGAGTATCGGTTTGCGAGGGTTAAGATTGATTAAAAACAGGGCGCGCGGGACTACCTAAATACCCGGCGGGCGACTGATTTTATTGAATTATTGGGCGGTCAGGGAGGCGCCGGCGGCCTCCGTGGCGAGCGAGAGCTTCATGCCCTGCTCCCGCGCGAGCACCCCCGTATAGAAGGGCTGGATGGTCTGGGCGGTGACTGGCTCCGCCGGGCTGCCCGCGAGAAGTCCCTCGACCACCGGCTGGATGCGGACGCGCTCGGCTTCCACCTTTACGCTGAAGCCCATGGTCTCACCGGAACCAATCGGATCGACCTTCATGACGCCGCCGCGCGGCACGGCGCCGCCCGCAATCAGCATCATGTTGAGCAGGAGCTTGACGCGGTTCTTCGCCATCAGCGTCTTCGGAATGTTGAACTCGACTTTCACTTCCGGCTCGAACAGCCGCTTGCCCAGATCTCCCGCATCGCCGACATCGATCTGCGCGGTGGGCGAGCCCGACGACCCGAAAGCGATGCGGGCGAATTCGAGCTTGGCGGAGGCCTTGATCGCGCTGTGGCGGATCAACTTCATCGCCTCTTCCCGCGACTCGGCCTTCTGGTCCATCTCCAGGAGCTGGAAGCCGTTTTCCATGGCCGCCACCGGATTGATGACGTCGTGACAGACCTTCGAACAAAGCAGGGCCGAAAGGTCGAGGGCGGATAGTTCGATCGGTGCGCTCATACGCAAGCCCTATGCGATTCGACGCACTTTGGTCGAGCCGCCGGCCGGCCCACGTTTTCAAGGGACCCGTATTTGCGGGCTGCGAGCCAAAACCACGCCAGAATCATACTATTGTCGGCGTTCTTCTGAATTGGTGTTCCGGGAAGCGCCGGAAGACGAGGTCGATGAAGTGAAGCGTGCCGAGCGCAGCCGAATACTGAGCGGGATGATCGCGGCAGCAGCCGAGGCCGGCACGAAGATCCGGCATATGTCCGCTCACGGCATTGTCGTCCGCTCCAAGTCCGACGCAAGCCCGGTCACGGACGCTGACGAAGCGGCGGAAGCGATCATCGAACAGCATCTCTCCGAGCTGCTGCCCGGTGTGCCGGTGATCGGAGAAGAAGCTGTCGCGGGCGGCAGCAGCCGCAAGCCGGGCACCACCTTCTTTCTCGTCGATCCAATCGACGGCACGCGCGACTTCATCGCCAAGCGCGAAGGCTACACCGTCAACATCGCACTCATCCACGAAGGCACGCCGATCCTCGGTGTCATCTATGCGCCGGCAATCGGCGAACTTTATGCGGGCGGTGCGGATGGTGCCTCGCGATGGCCGTTGGTCCCGGGGATCAACATCGAGAACGTGCCGGAGGAAAGAATCCGCGCGCGCACACCGGGCAAAAGTCTCGTCGCCTGCGTGAGCCACGCCCATCTCGATCGCGATACGCAATCGTGGCTGAAGCAGCGCGGCATTTCGGAAACGATCAAGATCGGTTCATCGATCAAGTTCTGCCGGCTTGCGGAGGGCAAGGCCGACATTTACCCGCGGCTCTCGCCGGTGAGCGAATGGGACGTTGCGGCGGGACATGCGATCCTGATGGCCGCCGGCGGATCGGTGCGTGCGCCGGACAACTCGCCGCTGCATTACGGAAAGCGGGACGACGACTACGAAGTGACGAGCTTCGTCGCGGCCGGCGTAGCGCCGCGCTAGGGAACGAGCTTCTTCAGCACCGTGGGCCATGCCTTGGTGGCCGCCTCGAAAAGATTCTCCGGATTGGCCACGAACTTCGCGAGACTTTCCTCGCGCGCAAAAAGAAACAGCTTCTGTTCGTGCACGGCAAAATACGCCGGATGACCCTCGACCGGCATGCCGTCCGCGACTGCGATCGGGTCGTAGCCGCCGAATTCCGGCATGAAGAGCTCCGGCGAGCGCGAAAACGCCGCGCGGTTCGCCTCCGAGCGGAAGCGCCAGATCAGCCCGCCATAACGAAACTCGTATTCGGCATCGCCCGGCGTGGCCGCCTTGTCGATGAAATAGGCGACCGGATCGTAGCCGTAGAGCGCAAGACCGCTCAAAGGATCGCGCACGATCCGCTCGCTGGTGACGGCCATGGCGGAGAACATGGCGGCCGCGGCCACGACCCAGACCACAAGCAATCCGGCCAAAATACGCCCCGGCATCGTTCACGCTTCCCTAAGCAGCCCCGAGCGATCAAGATTCCTCGCATCGGGCTTGATTCGGAGGCTAGAGCCCGCCGGTATGCGTCGGGTTAAGGCCGCTGTCCGGGCCTGAAAAAAGCGCATTTCCTGCGCCATCTGCCTGCGAGTTTTCTCGCCGGAGACGTCCATGATATTACGCACCACCCTTCTCGCTTTCGCGGCCTTTCTCGCGGCCCTCACTGCGGCGCAGGCCCAACCCCAGCAGAACAATTACCGTCAGCAATATTCGAGCAACGAGATTGTCGACGCGGGGCACCGCTTCTTCGGCACGACGTCGCGCGAGCTTGCACTTCTCGTCGAGCGCGCGACCTCGCGCTGGGGCCAGCCGAACGGATACATCCTCGGAGAAGAAGCGAGCGGCGCCGTCACTATCGGGCTCCGCTACGGCGAGGGCACGCTTTACACCCGCAACGCCGGCGACCGCCGCGTCTACTGGCAAGGGCCCTCGATCGGCTTCGACGTCGGCGGCGAGGGCGCGCGCGTAATGATGCTGGTCTACAATCTTCCGGCGCTGGAGACGCTCTACAACCGCTATGTCGGCATTTCCGGCTCAGCCTATTTCGTGGGTGGCTTCGGCATGACCGCGGTGACCTGGGACCGGGTCGTCATCGTTCCGATCCGCACCGGCGTGGGCCTGCGGCTCGGCGCGAACATCGGCTATCTCAAGTTCACGCCGACGGCGACCTGGTTCCCGCTCTAACGCAGTGCGATCAACCCTTCCGCCGCGGCGCTTCTGCGCCGTGGCGAAGTGCGCCCCGCTGCACTAGAATTTGCAGATCCAAGGTAGCTTGCGCGGGGGCGGCGTTGTCCGGAAGATTCAACAAAAATGGCGAAGCATGACCGAACAGATCATGTTCTTCGCCTTCGGCTTTATTGGCGCAACGCTGATTGCGCTGCTCGTGCTCATCGCGATGCGGCGGCGCACGGCGCGGCCCGTCATGCAGCATCCGGAAGCCGCAGCACCCGTCTCCGCAGCCCAGAACGAAGCGGGCGATAACACCCGAAGTTCCGAACTCGAGCAGGCCGCGCACAAGATCGAAAGCGGCATCGGGCGGCTGAAACAGGAAATTGCTGCTGCCAAGGCGCGGATCGCGGACGCACAAAAGGATTCCCCTGCGGACGAAGCGATAAATACCGGACGGGCTGGAACACAAGCCGTCGATATCGATGCCCTCTTCTCCGGCTTCGACCGCGAAGCCGAAGCGCTCGCCGCCGCCTTCGAAGAAATGAAAGAGAAAGTGCGGTCGCAGGCCGATGCCCGCGAGCGCGAACTTCTGGCCGCGGCAGGCCGGCGCCAAAGCGAAGCGACCGAACGCTCGCGCGCGGAAGTGCAGAGCCTGCGCGACGAACTTCGCAGCAAAACTGAAGCCTTTCAGGCGACGGTGGAAATTCTCCGCGAGGAAAAATCGCAACTCCAGCACGAATTCGCGCAGCTCCGCGACGAACGCGATCTGCTGCTTTCCGAATCCGCTTCGCTCCGCGCGCAGTTGCAGGATTCCCGGGCCGAGGAGCGAATGGAAAATGCAGTCCTGCGCGAACATGTGAGCGATATCGCCGCCGAAGTCGCGCGTCTCGCGATCAACCTGGAGGGCATCAATTCTCCGATCGAACGGCTGATCGCCACCGGCGCACAATCGATCGCGCACGAGGCCGGTTCGCCTGCCGATGATGAAACGCGCGACTCTCTGGCGGATCGTATCCGCAAGCTGCAGATCCGCAGTTGATCACGTGAGCTCGATAACGAGACCCTTGGCAATCCACGCCGTCTCTGCCTACAGTCCCGATACCGCCTGATCGCGGCCCGCCGGAGAAGGCGGTCTTTCGCCCCTTTCCCGCTTGATGAAGCAGAAAGCCGCGGCGCCTCCATGAACAACAATGGCACGGCCGTGCCCCGGAGATTCTTGTCATGAAGCGACGGCTTCTGATCCGCGCTACGCTGTCGGCGCTTGCGCTGTCCTTTACGCTTCCTTTTTCCGCGCCGGTGCAGTCGCAGCAACAACCGATCATCGTCTTCGCCGCGGCGAGCATGAAGAATGCGCTCGACGAAGCCGCGACGGAATGGACGAAGGCGAACAAGACCAAAGTAAAGATCAGTTACGCCTCAAGCTCCGCGCTCGCAAAGCAGATGGAGAACGGCGCCCCCGCCGACATCTTCATTTCGGCCGACCTAAAATGGATGGACTACGTCGCGGAAAGGAAACTGATCAAGGCGAATACCCGCCAGAATCTCCTCGGCAACTCGCTCGTGCTGATCGCGCGCAAGGACGGCAAGTTCAAGAACGTGAAGGTCGGCCCGGCCTTCGATCTTGCCGGCATGCTTGGCAAGGATCGTCTGGCATTGGGTCAAGTCGACAGCGTTCCGGCCGGCATCTATGCGAAATCTGCGCTCGAAAAACTTGGCATCTACAAATCGGTGGAAGACAAACTTGCGCAAGCCGAAAATGTTCGCGTAGCACTCGCCTATGTGTCACGCGGCGAGGCTCCTCTTGGCATTGTCTATGGCACCGACGCCGCAGCGGAGCCGCAGGTGATCGTGATAGGCACGTTTCCTTCCGATTCGCATCCTGCCATCCTTTATCCGGCTGCGCAGATCGAAACTTCGAAAAATCCGAACGCCGCGGAATTCCTGAAGTCGCTGAACTCGCCATCCGCGCAGGCGATCTTCAGGAAGTACGGCTTTGCAGTGCTCGCTTCGGCAAAAGCCAACTGATGTTCTCGTTTTCCGCAGATGAAATCGACGCGATCCGCCTGAGCCTTTGGGTGGCATCGATCGGCATCGCCGCGAGCCTGCCGCTCGGCATGTTCGTAGCCTATGTGCTCGCGCGCTGGCGCTTCCCCGGAAAGATCCTGCTCGACGCACTCGTGCACATGCCCCTCGTGCTGCCACCGGTGGTGACTGGCTACATCCTGCTCCTGCTGTTCGGCCGCAAGGGCGCAATCGGCGCGTGGCTCGAAGAAACCTTCGGCATCGTCTTCTCGTTCCGCTGGACCGGAGCGGCGCTTGCTGCGGCCGTCATGGGATTCCCGTTGATGGTCCGCGCGATCCGGCTTTCGCTGGAAAGCACCGACCGGCGCCTCGAGGACGCCTCGCGTACGCTCGGCGCCGGCAGGCTCGTGACTTTTTTTCTTATCACGCTGCCGCTGGCACTTCCCGGCATCATCGCAGGGCTCGTGCTCGCCTTCGCGAAAGCGCTCGGCGAATTCGGTGCGACCATTACGTTCGTATCGAATATCCCCGGCGAAACGCGCACGCTGCCTTCGGCGATCTACACCTTTACGCAAATTCCGGGCGGAGACGCGGGTGCGTTCCGGTTGGCTGTGATCGCAATGATCATTGCGCTCGCCGCGCTCGTAATCTCCGAACTGCTCGCGCGCAGGACGGCGGCGCGGATCGACGGGTGACAACATGTTCGATGTCTCCGTGCAGGCCATGCTTGGCGAATTCAATCTCGACGCTTCGTTCAGGAGCGAAAGCATCGTGACGGCGCTTTCCGGCCCGTCTGGTTCGGGCAAGTCGAGCATCGTTGCGGCTATTGCGGGATTGCTTACCCCGAAGCGCGGCAGGATCGCCGTGAATGGCCGCACGTTGTTCGACAGCGAAGCAAGGATCGGCATTCCCGCCCAGAAACGGGGCATGCGCGTCGTGTTTCAGGAAAGCCGGCTGTTTCCGCATTTCACGGTCGCGCAAAACCTGATGTTCGGCCGCTGGCTCGCCGGAAAAAAGCGCGACGCGCAGTTCGACGAGATCGTGGCATTGCTCGGTATCGAACCGCTGCTCTCGCGCCGCCCGCGAAAATTATCCGGCGGCGAGCGCCAGCGTGTCGCCATCGGCCGCGCGCTGCTTGCGGAGCCGCAGGCGCTGCTACTCGACGAGCCGCTCGCTTCGCTCGACGCCGCACGCAAGAACGAGATCATCCCGTATCTCACGCAGCTGGTCGCGAATGCGAAGATTCCGGTGCTCTACGTCAGCCACTCCCGCGACGAGATCGAACTGCTCGCGCAGACCATCGTGAAGATCGACGGTGGAAGGGTCACAGAGATCGAAAAACGCCGCTAACCGCCCCCACCCTTAATCCCCCCGCACGGGGGAGGGAAGCGAGCGGGTGGGGTATCAAGCGATCTTCACCAAGAGCTTGCCGAAGTTCTTGCCCTTCAGAAGACCCATGAAAGCCTCGGGCGCGTTCTCGAGGCCGTTCACGACATCCTCGCGATATTTGATGCGGCCCTCGCGCACCCACTGGCCGGCCTCACGATAGAAGTCCGGCGCCTGCGCGGCGAAGTCCCAGACGATGAAGCCGCGCAACGTGAGGCTGCGGCGCAGGATGCCGCCCAGCAGCATGCCGGTGCGATCAGGGCCGGGCGGCAGCACTGTGTCGTTGTAGTGCGAGACAATCCCGCAGACCGGCATGCGGCCGAACTGGTTCAGGAGCGGGAATACGGCATCGAACACCTTGCCGCCGACGTTCTCGAAGTAGACATCGATCCCCTTCGGGCATGCGGCGGCGAGTTTCTGCGGCAGGTCTGGATCGCGGTGATCGACGCAGGCGTCGAAGCCGAGTTCCTCGACCACGTATCTGCACTTGTCCGCGCCGCCCGCGACGCCGACCGCGCGGCAACCCTTGATCTTCGCGTACTGGCCGACGAAGGAGCCGACCGGGCCGGAGGCCGCGGCGACCACAACGGTCTCGCCCTCCTTCGGCATGCCGATATTCTTCATGCCGAGATAGGCGGTCATGCCCGGCATCCCGAGCACGCCGAGGGCGGTCTGCACCGGCGCCTGCTTCGGATCGAGCTTCCTAAGATCGGAGCCGTTCGAGACCGCATAGTCCATCCAGCCCGTATAGGAGAGCACGATGTCGCCCGGCGCATAGTCCGGCCGCTTCGATTTGACGACCTCACTCACGGTGCCTGCGACCATCGGCTGCCCGATCTCGACCGGCTTCGCGTAGGACTTCGCCGCGCTCATGCGGCCGCGCATGTAGGGGTCGAGCGACATCCAGAGATTGCGGAGCAGCACCTCGCCGTCTTTCGGCTCGGGGATTGCGGCGGTTTCCAGCCGGAAATGTTCGGGCTTCGGCTCGCCTTCGGGACGCGAGGCCAGGACGATGCGGCGGTTCTTGTTCTCGGACATGGTGATACGGCGAGGCTCCCTGCGGACTGTTTTTATGGTGATCACGGAAGTATGCGTCAGCGCTTCCGCATTGCCAAACCGGCCCAGACTTGAGGCCAAACCTGAGGCCAGACTTGGGGGAAGCAAGCGGAAGCCCATTGACGAACGAATCGGCAGAGCCGCTAATGCCTTTCATCAGTTTTCAGCGGCAACCGACAAGGGGATCGGACATGGCAAAGAAGCGTAAGAAGGCGAAAAAGGCGAAAGCCAAAAAAACGAAAAAGAAAAAGGCCAAAAAGGTAGCGGCCAAAAAGAAGAAGAAGACGAAGCGCAAGAAGAGCCGCCGTACGACGATGTACAGCTCCAAGGGCAAGAAGCTTTACGCGGTGCGCACTGCCGACGGCAAATTCAAGGACATCCAGACCTACAAGCGCGCGCACACCATGGACATGAAGCGGAAGTCGAAGGCGGAAGTTGCTCCGGCAGCAGCCGACCCGAGCGCGCCGTCCGGCTCGTAATACAGGCGCCGATGACACGAAAACGCCGGTCGATGGACCGGCGTTTTTTGTTGTTCGTACGGGCGCTCGCTGCGGGAGAGCGGCGTCAGATCGCCGACAGCCGGTACGCGGTTCCGTAACGGCCGAAGTCGTGGGACTTCACGTTATTGCGGATGCTGCCCTGATACTTCGAAAGCGGCGTCTCCACCGTGACCCTCACCACCGCGGTATCGCCGGGCTTCACGAGACCGGCGTGCACCGCCGCAACCGAAAGAAGCGAGTCTCCGGTATAGACATCCGTGCCCCAGACCTGACCTTCCGTGCCGCCGCGCACCCGGAAGTAATAACTCGCTCCAATATCGCGGCCGAGCTCCAGCATGTGCTGGGGCGCTTCGGCGGCAAGGAACCCCTGATCGAGCAGCGTGCGAAGCTGCTTCTGCGAGAGCGATCCCCAGCGGTCGAAATAGGTCACAAGTTCCTGCACGACTTTCATGCGCGGCCTCCCTGCATGCGGACGATACGCCCATAAGGCGGGTTGAAATTCATCGGGGCTCCGGAGGTGACGACCCAGAGCACGTCGTAAGGCATCTCTTCCGGCGGATAGTCGATATCGCCGTCGGTAATCACCACCGCCGCGGTCACGCGCGCGTCTTCAGCGAGAGTCCGCATGCCGGGCGAAAGGTTGCTGCCCCCGAAGCCGCTCACCTGATAGTTCGCGAGCGCTTCCGGCGTGAGCACTTCATCGCCGGTCACCGCTGCGTCGCACTGCACGAGACGGATTTCATCGACCGACAACTGCTCGCAGAAATCCGCGATCGCGCCGAGCGCGGGCGGAATATCTTCGCTCATCGAGCCCGAGGTATCGAGCACGACATTCAGCATCCAGGATTCCCGCTTGCGGCCTGCAAGCACGATGTCGCTTCCCGCGACTTCACGGCGCGACGGGCGCAGATAGGTCCGCTCGCCGGGCGCGACCGACTCGATCCATTTCTGGAGCGCTGCCTCCCACGGCGTCTTGTACATGCCGCGCAGCGCCATGATCGTCTGGGTGGCATCGCCGCTTTCCGTGCCGCGGCCCTTCATCTTGCCCATGGCCTTGCCGAGCGCGAGCGACTTCGCTGCCTCGCGATCGATCTCGCTTGCCTGCCGGACCTGCTCTCCGTTCCGGCATTCCGGGAACAGTTCGCGTTCCTTCGCGTCGTCCATCACATCGCCAGCATCGTCGGCCTCGCGCTGATCCTGCCCGGGCTGACCAAGCGCGCCGCGGGCGGAAACCGACTGCCCATCCCATACCTGCGTCTTCGACTGCATCTTGTCGCCGTCCTTGCGCATCTCCAGCACGATCTGCTCGGCGGATTTTTCCTTCGCGCCCGGCATGTCGAGCCCGCCCGCGGGCACGTGCGTGAAGCCGAGTTCCGCACGCAGGATGTCGTTGATGATGTAGTCGTGCGCGTAGTTGAACTCGAGCCGTCCCGATCCCTTGGCGCGGTCGTGCGTACGCAGCGCAAGATGTAACAGCTCATGCGCGAGCACGAAGATGAGTTCGTTTTCTTTCAGCTTCGCGACGAACTGCCGGTTCGCGACCATGCGGCCCGATGCAAACACGCCCATGGTCGGCACGCGGTCGTCGATCGAACAGCGCACGGCGGCGGCCAGACCCGCGAGATGCGGCATCGGTACCGTTACCATGCGAAGCCCGCGCTCGATGCGCGCGAGCGTGTCGGCGGCGGAAGGAACGGTGCTCATATCGCCGTCACTTCCTTGAGCAACTTCAGCATCGACTTGTCGGCACCGAGCGAACCCCACTGCTCGACCAGCTCGGTGAGCAGCGTGAGCTGCGCTTCCGCAGGCAGGCTGCCGAGAAATTTATTCACCGTCTTCGGCTTGAGGTGCGACAATTTTCCTTCGCGCACGTTCTGGCGGATACAGTTCAGGATGAACCAGCGGGCGGCGTCGGTTTTCGGCAGGAGATCGGGAGCCCCGATGTAGTCCTCGATCGGACGCATCCGGCCGATCGCCTCTTCGGCGAGCGCGCAGAATACGGCTGCGTCTTCGGCAGACAACCGCCCGAAGGCGAGCGCGCGGCGCGTTTCGTTCGAAAGAATGCCAGCAGCTTCCGCCTTATTGAGTGCATTCGAGAGCAGCGACCACGCGCGCGGCGTCGAGAACGGCACGGGTTCGGACGGCACCGGACGCATCAACGCATCCGGCATATAGGAGATGAAAGCGCGAACGTCCTCGCGGATCGAGTTCTTCGCAGCCCAGGCGAGCCACTCAAGAGCATCCACGCGCAGATGCAGGATCGTGACGCGGTTCACGAGCGCGGAGCTTAATGCGCGAACCAGCGCACGATCCTGCATACGGTTGCCGGCTGCCACGACCCAAGTGCCTTCGGGCAACGCGTGCTCGCCGAGCCGGCGTTCCAGAAGAAGCGAGTAGAACGCCTTCTGCACATCCGGCGCGCAGGCCGGAAGCTCATCAAGGAACAGACAGAACGGCTCAGGGTTCTCGGGCAGCAGTACGCGCGGCGGGCAGAACACCGAGCGTTCGCCGACGATACGCGGAATGCCGCTCACATCCTCCGGCGCGATCTGGGTGCCCAAGAGCGAGCGGCACGGCAACCCCGCTTCCGCCGCCGCCTGGTAGACCATCTCGGATTTGCCGACGCCCGGCGGAGAGAGAAGGAGAAAGCTCTGCTCGCCCGCCATGCATTGCACGAGCTTCTTGGCTTGGTTCAGCGTGATCGTCTCTTCGCGCGGATTGACGGCGACGTTCATGGAGCGCTCTCCCCGGCCCGGAATCGGGCGATGGGGCGATCTAGGAACGGCTTTGCGGCAGCGCTAGTGCAGAGCGCGAAGATTCATGCGCCGGTTGTACTCAGTAAGTAGAAATTTTTCGCACACAACCGGGTAGTGCGGAACGGCGCGCTTACTTCCGCTCCGAAGACCAAGGAAAGTTCACGTAGCGATCGCGCGTGTCGAAACAGATATTTCCGTACATTTTGAGGTAGGCATCGCGACGGTTCGGATCGGTGAACACTGCACCTGGATTCTCGAAGTCCGCTTCGTATTGCGCGATGTTCGCCTGCGTGAGCAGGCTTGGAAGAATGTCCATCGCTTGCGGCACGCTTTTGCCCGCCATCCAGTCGGCGGCGAACTGCCCGAGCGCATAACCAAACACCGGCGAAGAAAGACTGACGCTCGCCTTGTAGGGGCTGTTGCCCGACTTGATCTCGGCGACGGCTTCCGGTTCTCCGTCGATGCCGCCAAGGAACTGGTCAGGCCGGGACTTCTTGGCTTCGCGCAGCGCCTGCAATGCCCCGAGCACGACTGTGTCCGCGCCAAGCACGACATCGACATCGGGATGCGCGATGAGAATCGTGCGCATCATGTTGAGCCCGCCCTCCTTGTTCACCGTCAGCGGCGAGATGTCGGCGACGATGGTAACGCCCGGCATGTCCTGTAGCACGTCGCGCATAGCGGCGAAGCGCGGCGAAAGGAATTGCAGGCTGTCGTGGGTGAGCAGCACCACGTTCGCCTTGCCGTTGAGGCGACCGCGGATATAGGCGGCGGCGGCTTCCGCCAGCACCCGGCCGGTAAGATATTGCGGCGCGTTAAGCAGGGTGACTGCGGGCGGCGGCACCACGGTGCCAACATAGGCTCCCGACCAGATCACCTGCTGAAGAAGCGGCGCAAGCGATGGCGGATGCACGGGCGCGGCGACCACGGCGCCGGCCCGGTCTGCGAGTTGCGCCTGCACCTGCTCGATCATCAGCCTGGGATCGTTGTTCGCGAGTACGACCCTGAACTGGAAGCCGCGATCTTTCGCGGCCGCCGCCAACCCCTTCGCTACGCCTTGCATGAACTGGCGTTCGTTGTCCTGCGCGAAGGTCAGGATTTTCTGCAATCCGGGCGGCGCGCTGCATGAGGGAGCGGACGGATCGAATGACGGCAGCACCACCGGAGTGGTGATGCCTTGCGGGCCATCCTGCGCAGACACCACACCAGCGAACAATAAGGCGCATAGGGCCGGAAGCACCCGGAGCATCAAGCAGCCTCCTTCAAGGGAAATACGATCCGCGCGGCCGTCCCCCGAGCGCGCTCCAGATACTCGATCTTCGCTTCCATATTCGATGCCATCGCATGCACGATGCGCGTACCTAGCCCGGTGCCCTTCGCCAGAGCATTTTCGTTTCTGCCGATGCCGTCGTCTTCCACGATCAGTTCGGCACTGCCGTTCTTTAGGCTCGCGAGCTTCACCCGCACTTCGCCGTTACCGTCCGGGTAGGCGTACTTGAACGCGTTCGTGACCAGTTCGGTGATGGCAACACCGAGATTGATGCTTCGGTCGGTAGGCATCTTGAGGGGTTCGATCGTGTAACGCAGCGACGCGCCGCCCCCTTCATTCTTCAGCGTCACCGCAAGCTGGTCGAGCACGGCGGCAAGGTAGGCGTCGAGATCGACCACGCGCACGTCTTTCGATGTGTAAAGTCGCTTGTGTACGGATGCGATTGCATAGATGCGCGCCTGCGTTTCGGAAAGCACATCCTTCGCCGCCTGATCGGTAAGGGCCCTCGCCTGCAACTGCACCATCGAGCTGACCATGGCGAGACTGTTGGCGACGCGGTGATTGACTTCCTGCACCAGCATTTCCGCGCGATCGCGTGCGAGCGCGAGATCGGCGGTGCGAATCTTGACGCGCTCCTCGAGACTTGCGTTTAGCGCATGGACCTCATCGCGGGCCTGCACGACCTCGCGCGCGTATTGCAGCGTCAAAATCGTAACACCGCCAACCACGAGGACGATTACGAGGCCGCCCAGAACCGTAACCCAGCGCAACCATGCAGCATTCGCACGTTGTTCCACGACTGCAGCAGTCAGGCGGTCGTCGGTGCGACGGATGATCCCCGAGAGAAAGAGGTTGGCTTCGTCCATCAGCGCCTTGCCGCGGTTGGTCTGCAAGACGGCAAGCGCATCCCGTTCCCGAAGCGCCGATTTGAAAGCGACGGCATCGTCCATTTCCTTAAGCTTTTGGCCGATGACAGCTTCCAGCCGATCGAGCAGGACTGTGAACGAAGCTTCATTCGCAAGCAGCCGCTTCAGTGTAGAGAAGTGACGCATCGTCTGCGCCTTGGCCGTGGCGTAGGGGGCGAGATAAATTTCGTTTCCGGTAGCGAGATAGCCGCGTTGGCTGGATTCGGCCGTCTGCAACGCCGTGCGTAGCTCGACTGAGGCGCCGCGAGTCTCGCGCGCTTCGACTACTTCGCTAAAAGAATACTGAGCGCGCTCGCTCAGCCAGATCGTGGTTGCCACGATTCCGAGGAGTGTCAGGAAACCAACACCCAGAAGCAGGATTGTCGAACGAACTACAAAGCGACTGGAAATCGGCATGCAGAAAAGGCGTGCCTGAACGGCGGGCTTATTACAAGAGAGCAATAAGAAGCGCTGGCAGGAACGAACCTATCCTGCCTGCCGGCGATCGGCGAGCCCGGAAAACCGATTGTTCCAAAACATACGAACGACCCGCCGGTTCCACTGGCGCTCCCTACGGGAATCGAACCCGTGTTTCAGCCTTGAGAGGGCCGCGTCCTAACCGCTAGACGAAGGGAGCTTACAACCCGCTTCTAGCAGCGCGTGGGCAGAGCGGGCAAGTTGCGCATTCCATCTATTGTTCGCGCATAACCTTGCCGGAATACCTGCGCCCACTTTCGGGGGCATGCGCTAGAGCCGCATCAGCACGATACCCGCGAGGATGAGTGCCGCGGCGGCCCAACGCTGCCGGCTCGCCTTTTCGCCGAGGAAGAACACGGCGATCAGCATGGCGAAGAGCACGCTGGTTTCGCGGAGCGCCGCGACCAGCGCGATCGGCGCCAATGTGAAGGCCCAGATCGCGATCCAGTAGGAGCCGAGCGAAAGCGCTCCCGCCGCCGTCCCGCTCAGGAGATTGCCGCGGACCGCCGCGCGCAAATCGCGCCCGCGCACAAGAAGCGCGTAGATCGTCATCAGCACGCCGTCGCCCACGAACATCCAGAGCGTGAAGCCCGAGGCCGTGCCCGAAAGCTGCGCGCCGATGCCATCGACTAGGGTATAGCTCGCAGTGAACAGCGCGGTGCCGAGCGCGAACAGAAGCGCTTTCTTCGGCATAGCCTCGCCCGATCCCAGCCTTGACGACATCAGCATCACACCGAGGCCGATCGCGCAGACCGCAGCAAGCTTCGTCGCGGTCAGGTTTTCCTGAAGCAGGAAGACGCCGGCTACCGCCACGATCAATGGCGCGCTCCCGCGCGCGAGCGGATAGACCTGGCTCATGTCGCCATGCTCGTAGGCGCGGATCAGGAAAATCTTGTAGCCGCTGTGCAGGAACGCCGAGACCAAGATCCACGGCCAACTCAAAGCGGACGGCATCGCGAAAAGCGGCAACAGCGCCAGCGAGATCGCGCCCTGAATGAGCGCGAGCAGAAAGATCGACGTCGTGCGGTCGAGACCGGTCTTGACCAGCGCATTCCATCCCGCATGCATCGCGGCACCCGCGAGCACGGCGAGGAATACGATCAGGTCCATTTAGTTCTGCGGCTCGAGACGAAGCGTGCCGCGCAGTTGCAGGGTGGAGAGATCGAACACCCGCATTTCGGTGACGCCGTTGCGCTCGATCGTGACCACGATGCGGCCATCGCTGACCGCGGTCGAGACGACGCGGGAGCCCTTCGGCAGCGCATTGGTAATCGCTGCGATCGGCGCGGCCTTGGGTGCGGGAGCCGGATTCGAGAGCCGGTAGACGATGACCCCGATGATCGCGAGCACGCCCGCCACCATCAGCGCAGTCGAATAGATCGCCATGCGCTTGAGCTTGCGGAGAATCGCTTCCTGCTGCGGATCGAGCGGGACTTCGCTAGTGTGCGCGTCGGGATTCTTTTTCTTGGCGGTCATGGCGGATTTGAGCAGTCAGCGTTTCGAAATTGCCGCGGGCGCGGAGGATAAGGGCGCGCGCCTCGACCGCTTTCTCGCAGACCGGATCGCCGAGCTTAGCCGCACGCGGCTGAAAGCGCTGATCCTCGAAGGCGCGGTCGAAGTGAGCGGCCGGACAGTAAGAGACCCCGAATACAGGGTCAACGCGGGCGACGAAATCGCGGTCGGCATTCCGGAAGCCGAACCGGCGAAACCGGCGGGAGAAAAAATCCCGCTCGACATCGTCTATGAAGACAAGGACGTTGTGGTGATCGACAAGCCTGCGGGGCTCGTCGTGCATCCCGCAGCCGGCAACCGCTCCGGCACGCTCGTCAACGCCCTGATCGCGCATTGCGGCGCGTCGCTCTCGGGCATCGGCGGCGAGAAACGCCCCGGCATCGTGCACCGACTGGACAAGGACACCAGCGGGCTCCTGGTCGTCGCGAAGAATGATGCAGCGCATCGCTCGCTTTCGGAGCAGTTCGCGGATCACGGCCGCACCAACGAGCTTTCGCGCGGCTATCTGGCTTTTGCATGGGGCGCGCCGAAGCCGGAGCGCGGCACCATCGACGCGCCGATCGCGCGCGATCCGCGCTCGCGCGTGAAGATGGCTGTGCGAAAGGGTGGCAAGGAAGCCGTCACGCATTACGAAGTGCTGCAGAAATATCCCGGCGCCGACGGCAAGCCGGTCGCATCGATGGTCGAGTGCGAACTGGAAACCGGCCGCACCCACCAAATCCGCGTGCATCTCGCGAAGGCCGGCCACCCACTGCTTGGTGATGCCGTCTATGGCGCGGGCTTCCAGTCGAAATCCGTACTTTTACCGCAGCAAACGCAGGCGAAACTCAAAGCGCTGAACCGGCAGGCGCTACACGCCTTCCGTCTGGCCTTTTCACATCCGCGCACGGGCAAATTGCTCTCCTTCGAAAGTAAGTTGCCGAAAGACCTCGCCGCGCTGGAGAAATCTTTCAAAAGGCCCTGAACACTGGCCCCGCCGCTACGGAGCCGGATTAAAAATATTTCATTTGCGGCACCTTAATGCCGCCGGAAGCGTTCCTATATTTGCCTGTTGCCGCTGGCTCATTCGGAGCAGCGGCGGAAACGGCTCGCCACAACGGGGGCCGAGAAAGAAGGGACTTCAATGGCCCGCACAGCTACCGGTAATCTGCCCGCCATCGCCGAAGGCGGCCTGTCGCATTACCTGTCCGAAATCCGCAAATTTCCGATGCTCGAGCCCCAGCAGGAGTACATGCTGGCCAAGCGTTGGCGCGAGCACGACGACCGCGACGCCGCGCATCAGTTAGTCACTTCCCATCTGCGCCTCGTCGCGAAGATCGCGATGGGTTATCGCGGCTATGGCCTGCCGATCGGCGAGGTCATTTCCGAAGGCAACGTCGGCCTCATGCAGGCGGTGAAGCGGTTCGAGCCCGACAAGGGCTTCCGCCTCGCCACCTACGCCATGTGGTGGATTCGCGCGTCGATTCAAGAATACATCCTGCGTTCGTGGTCGCTCGTGAAGATGGGCACCACCGCCGCGCAGAAGCGCCTGTTCTTCAACCTCCGCAAGACCAAGAGCCAGATCTCCGCGCTCGAGGAAGGCGAGCTGAAGCCCGAGCACGTGACGCAGATCGCGACCAAGCTCGGTGTCACCGAGGACGAAGTGATTTCGATGAACCGCCGTCTCGGCGGCGACACCTCGCTGAACGCACCGATCCGCGCCGACTCGGAGTCCGGCGAATGGCAGGACTGGCTGGTCGACGAAAGCGACAGCCAGGAAGCCATGCTCGCTGACCAGGAAGAGAAATCGAACCGCCATCAGGCGCTCGAAGGTGCGCTCTCGGTGCTGAACGATCGCGAGCGTCGCATCTTCGAGGCGCGCCGTCTCGCCGACGATCCGATCACGCTGGAGCAGCTTGCCGAAGAGTTCGGCGTCTCGCGCGAACGCGTGCGCCAGATCGAGGTCCGCGCCTTCGAGAAGGTGCAGAAAGCGGTCGTCGAACGGATGCGGAAAATCGAAGCACCCACCGGCGCGCTTCCGGCGATGTGAATCGGCCTCAGAGGAAATAGAAAAGGCCGGGCGAAAGCCCGGCCTTTTTCTTTTGCCTTGCGCCTGCGCTAGATGCCCCAGGCCGCGAAAGCTTCCGCGAGCGCCTTGTCGCCGGCAGGCCCCTTCTCGAACGCGATCACGCTGCGCCGGCCGTTCTCGTAGACGAAGGCGATGTCGATCCAGGGCTGCGTGCGAAGCGCAGTCAGATTTCGCTCGCGATCTGCTTCGATCGCGGACAGGCCGAAAAGATAGAACCCAGGCATGACGCGATGGCTGACCGCCGCAAGCGGAGTGCCTTGCGCGGATTCGTTGCTCTTCATGCGGATGAACGGAACCTGCGCGATGCCGCCGAAACTGTCGTCGCCGGAAAAGCGCACGTAGATGTAATGACTGGCAGAGCTGGTCGGATCGGGATTGCGCCGCACCGAGAAGGAGACGGTCAGCTTCCGGTCTGGAACCTCGATGTCGGCATGGATCATCAGTTCCGGCGGACGGTCGGCGCCGGGAGTGATCGTCTCCGCGCGCCAGGACACCGTGCCGTTGATTGCCGTGAACTGTTGCGTTCCCGGATTCTCTTCGAATAGCACCGCGCGCCGGCCCGAGCCCACGGGCGGCGCGGATAGCGGCGTGGAGCCGTCGTTCTGCTGCGCTTGCGGGACGCGATCCGCGCGCGAAGCCGATGACGCCGTTTCGCTCTGCTCGGTGCCGAACGGCACGACATTGGAAACCAGCGTGAAGATGCGCCCGCGATTGACGTAGCCGACAGCGGCAGCAGTCAGGAGCAACAACAACAAAAGACCCAGAACGACGAACTTTCTGCGCGACGACTTCCGCGCACCTTCGCGGGCGTATTCGGCTGCGTTTCGGCCGCGGCCTGCTTGCGGGCGCAGCGACGGTTCGGAACGCTGCGGCGGCCTCTGATCGCGGCCTTCGGCGCGCGGCATTCCGCGCGGCGGACGCACCTCGCGCGGACCTTCGGCCGCGGGCTCATATCTGTCCTGCTCGCCGCCGTAATCGTCCTCCGCGTAGTGCGGAGGCGGAGCACCGCGGGGCGGCGGGGCGGGACGCTGTTGCTGCTGCGTTTCGGGGCGCGTGGGCCGGTCCGCCCGCGGCGGCTGCGGCGCCGCTGCGGCCGCGGCGGCTTCGCCTTCGACCCTGCGGATCGCGTCTTCCAGCGCGAGGCGCTGGCGGGTGACGTCGGCTTCGGCAAGCGGCGGATTCAGGCCGCGCAGCTGATTCACCAGCGCAGTCCGGGCCCGATCATAGACGGCGCGGCGCGCCTCGCCCGTATTGGGATCGAGGTTCGCGATCGCACGCGCTAGCAGAGGACGGTAGTCGGTCATTGGCCCCGGTTATCTCAACGCAATACCCAAGAAATCGTTGCCTCAAGATTGAAACGGATTTTGGACCAGAATCGTATCCTCGCGCTCAGGGCTGGTCGAAACCAGTGCTACCGGGCAGTCGATCAGTTCTTCGATCCGCCGCACATATTTGACCGCCGCGGCAGGCAGGTCCGCCCAGGACCTCGCACCCCGGGTCGATGACTGCCAGCCCTCGATATCCTCATAGATCGGCTCAACCTGCGCTTGCGCCCCCTGGCTGGCGGGCAGGTAGTCCATGTCATGGCCCTTCAGGCGATAGCCAACGCAGACCTTCAGCGGGTCCAACCCGTCGAGCACGTCGAGTTTGGTCAGCGCGATGCCCTGGATGCCGCCGGTGCGGACGGCCTGGCGCACGAGCACGGCATCGAACCAGCCGCAGCGGCGCGGGCGGCCGGTGACGGTGCCGAATTCATGTCCACGCTCGCCCAGACGCTTGCCGGTCTCGTCGGTGAGCTCCGTTGGGAACGGCCCCTCGCCTACGCGAGTCGTGTAGGCCTTGGTGATGCCGAGCACGTAGCCGACCGCGCCCGGCCCGAGACCCGAGCCGGTGGCGGCCTGCGCGGCCACGGTGTTCGACGACGTAACGAAGGGATAGGTGCCGTGATCGACGTCGAGCAACGCGCCCTGCGCGCCCTCGAAGAGAATGCGGTCGCCGCGGCGGCGCGCCTCGTCGAGCAAATGCCAGACGCGATCCATGAACGGCAGCACGCGTGGCGCCGCGGAAAGCAATTCGTTGCGCAGCGTTTCGCGCTTCACTTCCTCAAGCTTCAGACCGCGGCGAATGGCGTTGTGATGATCGAGCAGACGATCGAGCTTGGCGTCGAGCTGCTCGGGCTCGGCGAGATCCATGAGCCGTATCGCGCGGCGGCCGACCTTGTCTTCGTAAGCGGGGCCGATGCCGCGCTTGGTCGTACCGATTTTCAGCCCTGGGCCGGCACCCTCGCGCAGGCCATCAAGCTCGCGGTGAAGCGAAAGAATGAGCGCGGTGTTCTCGGCGATCCGCAAATTCTTCGGCGTGATTTCGACGCCCTGTCCCATAAGGCGATCGATTTCGGAAACCAGCGCATGCGGATCGAGCACCACGCCGTTGCCGATGATGCCGAGCTTGTCTTTGCGGACTACGCCGGACGGAAGCAGCGATAACTTGTAGGTCTTGCCCCCGATGACGAGCGTATGGCCGGCATTGTGGCCACCCTGGAAGCGGACGACGACGTCCGCCTGCTCGGAGAGCCAGTCCACGATCTTGCCTTTGCCCTCGTCGCCCCATTGGGAGCCGACGACCACCACATTCGACACCGATTTTGCTCCAGGCCGCTCAAAGGAAACCCCGGCACAGAGATGGCCGGGGTGTGCGCAAGTTCGTAGCCAATCGGGCGGGGGCAAGCAAGAAAAACGGGCCGGATGAGCCTGTATGGCACTCGCATGTTGCCTGTTTGCAAGGGCTTACATGCGATCCGGGCCTTGTGCCGCAGCCCGCCCGACCCGATCTGTAGTGCAGACAAGGTATCCCATGAACAATGCACTTCCAGACGGCTTCCGGTTCGGTCCCGCGGCGCTGCGCGTGTCGGACCCCGGCCGCTCGCTCGATTTCTACGTGAACAAGCTCGGCCTCGTGCTGCGCAAGCGCGAGGAAGCTTTCGCCGTACTCGGCACCGATGCAGAAGAGGTGTTGCGCCTCGATTTCCGCCCCGGAATCTCGCCGCGAAACTATCGCGAAACCGGACTTTACCACGTCGCCATTCTTGTTCCGGATCGCCCCTCGCTCGGCGCCGCGATCACACGGCTTGCCGAACACGACATCCGGCTCGGCGCCGCCGATCATCTCGTCTCCGAGGCGATCTATGTCTGGGACCCGGACAACAACGGCATCGAAATCTACCGCGACCGCCCGCGCGAGGAATGGACGTGGCACGGCGGCCAGGTGCAGATGGCAAACCGCCCGCTCGATTTCGACGGGCTGCTGCGCGAAAAAGAGGTAGCGCGGCTCGCGAAAGCGCCGATGAAGAACGGCACGCGCATCGGCCACATCCATCTCGAAGTGGACGATCTTGCGAGAGCGAAACAATTCTACGGCGAGATCGCAGGCTTCGCCGCGACCGCGACCCTTCCCGGCGCGCAGTTTCTCGGAGCGGGCGGCTATCACCATCATCTCGGCACCAACATCTGGGAGAGCCGGAACGGGCCGCCGCCCTCGCCCGACACAGCCGGAATTTCGCTGGTGACGTTCGAGATGCCTGATGCGCATTCGATGCAGGCACTGAAGTCGCGGCTGGAAAACGCGAACATCGAGACGAACACGATTGAGAACGGCTTCGAGTTCACCGATCCCTGGATGACTCGCGTTTCCGTGCATCTGCGCGTCTGACCGCAGAGCGAAACGATACGATTCACACCTCACGGCGACGCGCGGGCGTAACCCGCGTCTCGAACCATGAGTTGTTGACTTGCGCTCCTGCGGCTCTAGCTTGCCGCCAAAACCGGGAGACTTCTCATGTTCGAAAAACTGTTCTCGCTCGACGGCCGCGTCGCCGTCATCACGGGCGGCTCGCGCGGCATCGGCAAGATGATCGCAAGCGGCTTTCTCGCCTATGGCGCGGCGAAAGTTTACATCACCGCGCGCAAGGCCGGCCCGCTCGACGAAACCGCGAAGGAACTCTCGGCAAAGTTCAAGGGCGAGTGCATCGCACTGCCGATCGATATGTCCACCGTCGAAGGCTGCAACACGCTTGCCGCCGAACTGATCAAGCGCGAGCCGAAGATCGACATTCTCGTGAATAACGCAGGCGCGGCCTGGGGTGCGAACTTCGACGAATTTCCGGAAGCCGGCTGGGACAAGGTGATGGACCTCAACGTGAAGTCACTGTTCTTTTTAACAAAGGCACTGGCGAAGCCGCTGCGCGCGGCCGCCACGAAAGAACGCCCGGGCAAGGTGATCAACATCGCGTCGATCGACGGTCTCTCCGTCAATCCGCTCGAGACCTATTCCTATCAGGCGAGCAAGGCCGCGGTGATCCATCTCACGCGCCGCATGGCCGCGAAACTCATTCGCGACAACATCAATGTCACCGCGATCTGTCCCGGCGCCTTCGCCTCTGAAATGAACAAGGCCGCGAAAGATCACGGCGCGGAAGTCGCAAAGCGCATTCCCTCGCGCCGCATCGGCAGCGACGAGGACATGGCGGGGATCGCGATCTATCTCGCGTCCCGCGCGGGCGACTATGTGGTGGGCAACGCCATCGCAGTCGACGGCGGCATCGTTTACGCGAACATGAGCCTGCCGGTGGCGGGGGAGTAAACACTTAGACTCTCGTATGTCGTCCCCGCTTCCGCGAGGATGACATAAAACGCATAGCGCCCTGCGCTTGCGCGCGTTGACCCGCGAAGAGCTCTTTCGTAAGAGCCGCCTTCCAGTTCGAAGGCGGCTCTTTTTATGCAATCCCTCTTCCGCGATTTTTTCGGTCGCCCTTATCTGCTGCTTTCGCTGACCTCGCTGTTTTGGGCGGGCAACATCGTGCTCGGCCGCTATGCCGCAGGCCACGTGCCGCCGGTCGCGCTCTCCTTTATCCGCTGGACCGGTGCGTTCCTGATCCTGATCGCGTTTGCCTGGCCGTTTCTGAAACGTGACTGGCCCACGATCCGCAGCCATCTGCCGATCATGCTGATCCTCACGCTTGCGGGGATCACGATCTACAATTCGCTCGCCTATTGGGGTCTCGAACACACGCAGGCGATTAATGCGCTGCTGATCACTTCCGCGCATCCGCTATTGGTCGCGGGCTGGAGTTTCGTTCTCTACCGCGAGCGGCTGACGGTCTGGCAGGTGATCGGAATTGCGCTCTCGCTCGGTGGGGTGCTGATCGTGCTCACGCGCGGCGACGTCTCTGCGCTCATGGCCGTCCGCTTCAACATCGGCGACCTCATCTTCTTCTCGGCGCAGATCGTCTATTCATTCTATGCGACGCTGATCAAAAGCCGGCCGATCATTCACCCGATATCGTTTCTCGCCTTCACCATCGGCGCCGGTGCGCTGATGCTATCGCCGGTTTATGCCGCGGAGATTGCGGCGGGCCGGACGTTCGTTCTCGACCTGAAGGCGATCCTGATCCTCGCCTACATCACGGTCTTCCCGTCGCTGCTCGCGTACCTGTTCTTCAATCGCGGGATCGAACTGATCGGCCCGAACCGGGCAGCGCCCTTCTATCATCTGATTCCGATCTTCGGCTCCGCGCTCGCGATCGTCTTTCTGGGCGAGCGCTTCGAGCTGTTCCACGCCGCGGGCTATGTCTGCGTGCTCGCCGGAATATTTATCGGAACGAGAGGGCGAGCCGGCTAACTAGTTATGGCCAGACTTTTCGGCCCATCCCGATCCCAAAGGCCTTGCCTTAAGAATCGAGATGCCCGCGACAAGCGCGGGCATGACGATAAAAATAGTTGTTACGCTTAAAACCGCAGCGGCTTCACGCGCTGCACCAGCGGCAGCTTCGTGATCTTCGCAAGGACGTCGTCCGGCGCGACGCTGTCGATATGGACGAGCGCGATCGCGTCGCCGCCGGGTGCAGTACGTCCGAAATGCATGGTCGCGATGTTGATCCCGGCATCACCGAGCGTGGACGCAAAGCGTCCGATAAACCCCGGCTTGTCCTGGTTCGTGACGTAGATCATCTGTTCGCCGAACTCGGCGTCCATGCGGATGCCCTTGATGTTCACGATGCGCGGGCGGCCGTCGGCATAGACCGTGCCGGAAATATCCCGCGTCTGCGTTTCGGTCGTGACCGAAACCGTGATCAGGCTGTCGTAGTCGCCGACCGCCTCGCGCGTGGTCTCTTCAACCACGATGCCGCGCTCCTTCGCGATCACCGGAGCCGAAACCACATTAATGTCGCGCAGGTTCGGACGCAGGAGGCCCGCAATCGCAGCCGAGGTCATGGCCTTAATCTTCATGCCCGCGACCGAGCCCGCGTAAGTGATCTGCACCTTCTTGATGCCGGTTTCGGTGAGTTGGCCAGCGAATGAACCGAGCTTTTCAGCAAGCTCAATGTAAGGGCGCAACCTCGGTGCTTCTTCCGCGCTGATCGAAGGGAAGTTGACGGCGTTCGAGATGGCGCCGCGGATCAGGTAGTCCGACATCTGCTCGGCGACCTGCAACGCGACGTTCTCCTGCGCTTCCGCCGTGGATGCGCCGAGATGCGGCGTGCAGACCACGTTCGGATGACCGAACAGCGGGTTTTCGGTCGCTGGCTCGGTGACGAACACGTCGAAGCCGGCACCTGCCACGTGACCCGAGTCGAGCGCCGCGCGGAGCGCTTTTTCGTCGACAAGGCCGCCGCGCGCGCAGTTGATGATACGGACGCCCTTCCTGGTTTTCGCGAGCGCGGCTGCGTCGAGAATATTCTTCGTCTTATCGGTGAGCGGCGTGTGGAAGGTGATGAAATCCGCGCGCGCCAGCAGCTCCTCGTACTCGACCTTATCGACGCCGAGATCGAGCGCACGCTCCGGTGAAAGGAAAGGATCGAACGCGATCACCTTCATGCGAAGCCCGATCGCGCGGTCGGCGACGATCGAGCCGATGTTGCCGCAGCCGATAATGCCGAGTGTCTTGTTGGTGATCTCGACGCCGTTGAAGCGGTTCTTCTCCCACTTACCGGCCTGCGTGGAAGCATCCGCCGCCGGAATCTGGCGTGCGAGCGCGAACATCAGCGCAATCGCATGTTCGGCGGTCGTGATCGAATTGCCGAACGGCGTGTTCATGACGATCACGCCCTTGGCGGTGGCCGCGGGAATCTCGACGTTGTCGACGCCGATGCCGGCGCGGCCGACGACTTTCAGCTTCTTCGCGGCTTCCAGCACTTTCGCGGTGATCTTCGTCGCCGAGCGGATCGCGATGCCGTCGTAGTCGCCGATGATCTTGATCAACTCGTCGCGCTCGAGACCGGTCTTCACGTCGGTCTCGACGCCGCGATCCTTGAAGATCTGGACGGCGGTCGGAGAAAGTTTGTCTGCGATAAGAACGCGGGGTGCCATGGTGGTCGCTCGCTATGAATGTGAATGGTTGAACGAGCCCCTCACCCCACCCCTCTCCCAATTTACGGGAGGGAGGCCGCGCGCTTGCGCGCGGCGGGTGAGGGGTAAATTTCAGGCTGCTATTTGCAGCGATGCTTTGGCTTGCGTAAACGCCCAATCAAGCCAGGGCGTGAGCAACTCGAGGTCGGAAGCCTCGATGGTGGCGCCGCTCCAGATGCGAAGGCCCGGAGGCGCATCGCGATAATGGCCGATGTCGAGCGCGACGTTCTCCTTCTCCAGCAGCGCGGCAAGCTGCTTCGCGAACGCGTTCTGCGCGTCGGCGGGAAGCGCCTTGATCGCCGGATCGATCACTTCGAAACAGACCGAAGTATTCGAGCGTTCGGCTTCCCGTTTCGCGAGGAAGGCGATCCACGGGGTCTTCGCGACCCAGTTTGCGAGCACGGCGAAATTCTTGTCCGCACGTACCTGCAGGCCCTTCAGCGAACCCACCGACTTCGCCCATTCGAGCGCGTCGATATAATCCTCGACGCAGAGCATCGACGGCGTATTGATGGTCTCGCCCTCGAAGATACCGGCGATGATCTTGCCGCCTTTGGTCATGCGGAAGATTTTCGGCAGCGGCCAGGCCGGCGTATAGCTCTCAAGCCGCTCGACCGCGCGGGGCGAGAGGATAAGCATGCCGTGCGCGGCTTCGCCGCCGAGCACTTTCTGCCAGGAATACGTCACAACATCGAGCTTGGAGAAATCGAGATTCTGCGCAAACGCGGCCGAGGTTGCGTCGCAGATCGTGAGACCCTCGCGGTTTGCCGGAATCCAATCTGCGTTCGGCACGCGCACGCCCGAGGTCGTGCCGTTCCACGTGAACACTACGTCGTTCTTGAAATCAACTTTCGCGAGATCGGGCAGTTCGCCATAGGGCGCCTTGGCGATCTTCGCGTCTTTGAGCTTCAACTGCTTCACAACGTCGGTCGCCCAGCCTTCGCCGAACGATTCCCACGTGAGGACCTCGACACCGCGGGCGCCGAGGAGCGACCACAGGGCTATTTCGACCGCGCCGGTGTCGGAGGCGGGCACGATGCCGATCAGATAATTCGATGGAACGCCGAGCACTTCGCGCGTGAGGTCGATCGCGTATTTCAAACGCGCCTTGCCCGGCTTCGAACGGTGCGAGCGGCCGACGAGTGCTTTTTCTAGGTTTTGGAGGTGCCACCCCGGGCGCTTGGCGCAGGGGCCGGACGAAAAATGGTTTACGCGCGGGCGCGCGGCAGGCTGTGTCGTCATGACCTATCCTTCCAGATAGAAGCCCCTCGTTGGGGAGGGGTGTCCCGCCGCCGCAAATAGCAGAAGTTTCTGGCCGGTCAAGTGCGCTGCATCAATTCCTTCGGATAGTAGGCATGCAAATGAAACGGCCCGGCCCTTTGGAAGCCGGGCCAAGCGCATGATCCCCGAAAAGTGGATACCGGTTTTCGGCAAGGATCATGCGCAAACGAAAAAGGCCCGGCTCTTTGGAAGCCGGGCCAGTTCAACGCGAGAGAGCCAACTCTACGCGAGGATGGTTCAGTCAAGCTTGTAGCGAAGACCAACGCGGAATTCGTGCGCGGTCACATCGACCAGCGAACCGTTGAGGGCGACGGCGCTGCCGAGATCCGCATAGCGATAGCCGAAATCGGCCGAAAGATTCGGCGACAGTTGATAGGCGGCGCCGGCCATGAGCGCATAGGCGAAATTCCAGCGGCCGTCGTCGCCGAGATAGTTGTAGGCGGAGCCCACGCCCGCGCCGACATACGGCGTCACGCCGAACCACGTGCCGAGATCGACATAGCCGTTGGCCATGAGCGCGGACGACCAGAGTTTCGCGCCGGCAACCGACGGATTGTCGAGCACCGAGAAGCGGCTGCCGAACTGGTAGTCGAGCGTAAGATCGGCGCGCAGCCAGCTGGAGAAATGGTAGCCGACACCGAGACCCAACGCTGCAGCGTCTTCCGGACCATCGGCACCGCTGACGTCGAACATGCGGTAACTGAAATCTCCGCGCAGGTACCAGTTCGAGCCGAGTTCGACCCACGGCACCGGCGGCGCCTGCAAGACCGGCGGCGGCGCGTCGGCGGCGCGAACGATGCCGGACGGAATCGAGAGCGAAATCGCGGCTGCGAAAGCGAGAGCGAATTTTTTCATACGAGATACCTTTCTTGAACACCGCGCGCTCGCGGAAACTGGCCGTCTTTTGAAGCCGGCACGAACAACGCCGCGCCGGCTCCTAATCGTGTGCATCAGAACCGGCGCATCAGCGGCTGGAAGATTTGCTGCTGGTGATAGACCGGCTGCGAATAGCCGACGCTCGCAAACTGGTAGCGAAGGCCGATCTTGAAATCGTGCGAGTCGATGTCCTTGAAGTGCATCGGGTTGACGATCGTGTTTGCGCCGTTGAACGCGATGATGTCGCCGCTCACGCCGTCGCCGAGATAGGTGTAGCGATAGGCGAACTCGAGCGAGAACTGCTTTGAGAATTCGTAGGCGAAGCCCGCGTGGAATGCGTAGGCGAAATTCCACTTATAGCCGGAGTTCGCATAGGCCATCGTCGGGTAACCCGTGCTGACATCGAGCGGGTCCGCATAGGCGATGCCGGCGTCGCGGAAACTATGGATGCCGATACGCGCGACACCGATGCCGATGCCGACGAAAGGCGTCAGGTGATTCCAGGTGCCGAGGTCGGCGTACACGTTCGCGAGAAACAGCCACTCCGACTTCTTGGCGGTGTAGTTGTTGAAGCGCGGATTGCCGTCGCTGTCGGTCCAGGTGTCGAAGCCGTGAAAGCCGGTTTCGCCACGATACTCGCCGGTGACGTCGAAGCGCAGCCAGCTGTTCCACCGGTAACCGATGCCGATGCCGAACATCATGCCGGACTCGAAATTCTTGTCCCGGATCGTGAGGCCCGCCGCGCTTGCAAACAGCACGTTGTCGAGATCGAGCACCGACTGGTTGGTCATGCCGATATCGCCGCGGATGTACCAGCCGCCGAACTCCTCGACGACAATCTGCGGCGGAGGCGGGGGCGGGGGCGGCGGCGTCATGCAATGCGGCGGCAACGGATGGCCATGGGACAAATGCGGCGGCGGACACGGCTGCTGAACCGGTACCGGCGGCGGAGAATAGTCAGCCGCAGGCGCGGTGCCCGCGCCGAACGCGGAAGCGATAACTGCGGCAAGAGCGGCAATACGAACGCTGCCCATCTCACGAGATTCCTCTTCGAAGGCGTGAGCGGACTCCGTCGTTGCTCGCGCCGGTTACTGACTGCGCGAGTATCGCTTCGAGTATTTAAAGAGCGCTTAACCTTAACTGTTAACCGTGATTTTTAATGATGGTTGCGCGCGCACATGCGCGGAACACAAAACACAACGCATTGTGCGCGATTGCGTTAACGCGCGTTAGCAAAACGGTTAACGGCGCTTAAACGTGGTTACCGAACGATGAAGAAGAAGTTGCCGCGGGGTTAACACCGCGGAATTCTGCACGGCTCCTGAGGAGCGTGAGCGAAAGCGAAGCGCGTCTCGAAGGATGAAGCCCATGGTTCGAGACGCGCCCTCACGCGGCGCTCCTCACCAGCAGGATTTTTGTTGAAGCTACGCCGCGGCCTTCGCGACCGCCGCGACGATCACGTCGACGACTTCCTCGACGAGTTCGCGGTCGTCGCCTTCCGCCATCACGCGGATCACGGGCTCGGTGCCCGAAGGGCGAATGACGAGACGACCGGTTTTGCCGAGACGGCGCTGCGCCGCATCGATCACGCTCGCAACCGACGAGTTTTCGAGCGGCTTGCCCGAGGAATAGCGGACGTTTTTCATCACCTGCGGCAGCGGGTCGAAGCGGTGACAGACTTCCGACACCGGCTTTCCGGATTTTTTGACCATCGCAAGCACCTGAAGTGCCGCGACGAAACCGTCTCCGGTGGTGGCGTAATCGGAGAGGATGATATGGCCCGAAGGCTCGCCGCCCACGCTGTAGCCGGTCTCGCGCATCTTCTCGAGCACGTAGCGGTCGCCGACCGGCGTGCGGACGAAGCCGATGCCGAGTTCGTCGAAATAACGCTCGAGACCGAGATTGGACATGACCGTCGCGACCACGCCGTCGCGCGCGAGCAGGCCTTCTGCGCGGAAGCTCTCGGCGATCAGCGCGAGCAACTGGTCCCCATCGACGAGATGGCCCTTTTCGTCGACGATAACGACCCGGTCGGCGTCGCCGTCGAGCGCAATGCCGATATCGGCGCGCATCTCGCGGACCTTGGCCTGCAGGGCTTCCGGGGCGGTAGAACCCACATCGCGGTTGATGTTGAAGCCGTCAGGATCGACGCCGAGCGAAACGACCTCGGCGCCCAGTTCCCACAAGCCTGCGGGCGCCACCTTATAAGCCGCGCCGTTCGCACAATCGATCACGATGCGTAGGCCCTCAAGCGAAAGATTGCGCGGCAGCGTGCGCTTGGCGAACTCGAGATAGCGCTCGTATGCGCCGTCGATGCGCTTGGCGCGACCGAGATTCGCGGACTGCGCAAGCCGCTTCGAAAGATCGCTGTCGATCAGATTTTCGATTTCCTGCTCGATCGCGTCGGTCAGCTTGTAGCCGTCCGGCCCGAACAGTTTGATGCCGTTGTCGTCGTAGGGGTTGTGCGAGGCGGAGATCATGACGCCGAGGTCGGCACGCATCGAGCGCGTGAGCATAGCGACTGCCGGCGTCGGCATGGGACCGAGCTGGAACACGTCCATGCCGACCGAAGTGAAGCCAGCGACCAGCGCCGTCTCGATCATGTAGCCGGACAGACGCGTGTCCTTGCCGATCACGACGCGGTGGCGGTGCTCGCCGTTCTGGAACACAAGTCCCGCCGCCTGCCCGACCTTGAGGGCCAGTTCAGGCGTGATCACGCGGTTCGCGCGCCCGCGGATTCCGTCCGTTCCGAAGTGCTTTCTTGCCATTAACCCTGCCCCGGGAAGGGCCTCCGCCTGCGGCGTGAGGGCATACTCCTCCCCGCGGCAGGAGGCTAGCCCGGTGCGTTTCTGAAGGGCTTCAAAAATTGTGAGCGACGTTAACGCTGGCGCAAACCCATGCCCGGCAAGCCTTACCGCACGGCCGCGCGCGTTTTCCAGATCGCCGCAAGAAATGCGAGCGCGAACGACAGGCCAACCACGCCTAGGGTTACCAGCTCCGACCAGACTTTCCAGGTGCGCCCTCAGACAAATTCGATTGTCACCAGTGGTGAGCACCGCAAAATCGGCTACGATTCGAAATCGTCACGACAAAGGCAGAAGCATCATGCCGCTTCAGAGAACGGTATTCCTCGTGAGCGCTTTGCTTGCGTTCGCGTCGCCCACCAGCGCGCAGGAAAGCAAGCCGCCGCTGCCGTCCCATTTCCCGGCCGGCAAGGAGGTATGCTTCGGCCGCGTCTATGGCGAAACACACCTGAAGCTTCGCCCCGGCCAGACCGTCACCTCGCTGCACATCTTCCGCGATCTCGACCCCGACCAGAACACGGAAGACGAGCCGCAGACGCGCGAGGAGTTGCTCAAGAACGACGGCGACGGCAGCGTGAACGTAAGCGCCTATGTGCGCTTCAAAAACCGGAAAGGCATTTTCTGGAATACGCTGAACTGCAGCAAATCCGCGGACGGTCATGTCACACGCTGCAGCATCGACTGCGACGGCGGCTCATTCGACCTGCAACCGCGCCAGCAAAGCCTGCTTCTGACCAACAACGGCTTCGTTCTTGTCGGCGGCTGCGGCGCATCGGATGAGGAATCGGAAAACCCGGTATTCTTCTCGCCTGGAGCCGACGACAAAGTCTTCCGGCTTGAGCCGCTGCCGCTCGCGCAATGCACCGCGATTAAAGAGACGCTGAAGCCCGCTTACGCGAAGATGGGAATGCCGCTGCGCGTGCGCTTCGAGACGAATGAAGCCGTCTGCTACTCGCGTAGCTACGACGACGCGCACCTGAAGAAGAATCCGCAGCAAACCGTGAAGCGCATCGCGCTCCTGAAACCCGCAGGCGGCAAGGACGTTCATAAAGATGCGCCGGGCTACGATCTCGCCTTCCGGATCGAAACCAGAGACGGCAGGAAGTTCACACAAACCGCGAAATGCTACCCGGATCGCTATGCCTATACCTGTCCGGTGAAAGTGGAGCACGATACGGCAAAGGACTTCTATGTGACTCGCGCGGGCGATACAGCGCTCATGATCCGCGACCGCGCGGGCAAGCTGAGCGATTTCTTCGGCGTGAAGCTTGGCGATGACGACCGCATGTTCAGATTGAATGCAAGCGCCCCCTCGGCCTGCGAGCCCTAAAAACAAAATCGCCCGGCACGAGTACCGGGTGATTTGTATCTCGTAATCTGAAGATCAGCTCTGCGGCTGCGGCTCCATCGGGCCGGGGGCAGAACCCGGACGCGGACGATTTCCTTTGGGCACGGCGGTCGAGCGCGGCGCCGGCGCTTCGGCAGCTTCACCACGCACCGGCGGACGGCCGTCGAGAAGATCCTTGATCTCATCGCCGGAGAGCGTCTCGTACTCGATCAGGCCTTTTGCAAGCACCTCGAGTTGATCGCGCTTCTCCTTGATGATCTTCGTCGCTTCGTCGTAGCCGGCTTCAACAAGACGGCGCACTTCGGAGTCGATCTTCTGCGCGGTCGACTCCGAGATATTCTGCGTGCGCGAGACCGAGTGACCGAGGAATACTTCTTCCTGGTTCTCGCCGTAAGCGACGGTGCCGAGTTCCTTCGAGAAGCCCCAGCGCGTGACCATCATGCGGGCAAGGCGGGTCGCCTGCTCGATGTCGGACTGCGCGCCGGATGTGACCTTGTCGTGGCCGAAGATCAGTTCCTCAGCGACACGGCCGCCCATCATGATCGCGAGACGCGAGGTCATCTGTTCGTAGCTCATCGAAAGTTTGTCGCGCTCCGGCAACTGCATGACCATGCCGAGCGCGCGGCCGCGCGGGATCACGGTCGCCTTGTGCACCGGATCGGTCGCCCTCACGTTGAGCGCGACCAGCGCGTGGCCGCCCTCGTGATACGCGGTGAGCAGTTTCTCTTCCTCGGTCATGACGAGCGAGCGGCGCTCCGCGCCCATCATCACCTTGTCTTTTGCGTCTTCGAATTCATGCTGCGTGACCATGCGCTTGTTGCGGCGCGCGGCCATCAGGGCTGCTTCATTGACGAGGTTCGCGAGATCCGCACCCGAGAAACCGGGCGTGCCGCGCGCAACCGTCTTCAAGTTCACGTCCGGCGCAATCGGCACCTTCTTCACGTGAACCTTCAGGATCTGCTCGCGGCCGGTGACGTCCGGGTTCGGGACCACGACCTGGCGGTCGAAGCGGCCCGGACGCAGGAGCGCGGGATCGAGCACATCGGGACGGTTGGTTGCGGCGATCAGGATGATGCCTTCGTTCGCTTCGAAGCCGTCCATCTCGACCAGCAACTGGTTCAGGGTCTGCTCGCGTTCGTCGTTGCCGCCGCCCAAGCCCGCACCGCGATGGCGGCCGACGGCGTCGATTTCGTCAATGAAGATGATGCAGGGTGCATTCTTCTTCGCCTGCTCGAACATGTCGCGCACGCGGCTCGCGCCGACGCCCACGAACATTTCGACGAAGTCGGAGCCCGAGATCGTGAAGAAGGGTACGTTCGCTTCGCCCGCGACGGCACGCGCGATCAGCGTTTTACCCGTGCCCGGAGGTCCGACGAGCAACACACCGCGCGGAATGCGTCCGCCGAGACGCTGGAACTTGCCCGGGTCGCGCAGGAATTCGACGATCTCTTCGAGATCGGATTTCGCCTCATCGACGCCGGCAACGTCTTCGAAGGTGACGCGGCCATGCGCTTCGGTGAGCATCTTCGCGCGCGATTTGCCGAAGCCCATCGCCTTGCCGCCCGCGCCCTGCATCTGTCGCGACAGGAAAATCCACACGCCGATCAGCGCGATGAACGGCAGCCACGAGATCAGGAGCGACACGAACCACGGCAACTGCTCGCCCTGCGGCTTCGCGGTGATCGCGACATTCTTGCCATAGAGGCGCGAGATCAGCGACGGATCGTTCGGCGCGTAGGTCTGGAACGCGCGGCCGTCCGTGAAGGTGCCGGTGATCTCGTGGCCCTGAATGACGACGTCCCTCACCTTGCCTGCATCGACTTCCGTGAGGAGCTGCGAGAAGGAGATGTCGTTCGTCGCCTGCCGCTGCGTCGGGTTCTGGAACAGAGAGAACAGCGCGAGCAGCAAGAGGACGATGATCACCCAGAGGGCGAAATTCCGCAGGTTGGCGTTCATTGAAGACCTTTCGCGGGGGCCCGAGGGCCTGAAATCCTTGGCATCAGCCTAGCCGAGGCGGATTAAAGCCGGTTTACGTTCGAATGTAGGCGTCACCCCCCGCCTTGCCAAGGGAACGGCAAGCCGAAAGGACTGAAACGGCGCACGAATTCAGGCCGTTCGCGCTCTTTTGACCTCGCCGGAGGCCGATTTCCGTCGCGGCGCGGCTGCGACAACGAGTGCTGTTTCCGTAAGCGAAACGAGGGCGCCCGCAAGCGTCCGGCGCAGTTCCTCTCCGCCGAGATGGGCACGCATGAGGGCGTCATAAAGCGCCTCCACTTTCGCGAGCTCGGAAGGCCCCTCAATGCCTTCGGCATCGACCGCGTTACGCAGCATCCGGATCGAAAGCTCCTCCGGCATCAGGAAGAAGCCCCGCGCCTCGAAGGCACGGCCGGCCTCGCTGCCGGCACGCAAGGCAAAGGCGGCTTCGTCGGCAAGACGATTGAGCGCCGCATTCGCCCGCCCGAGGCGTTTTGCCATCAGCGCAAGATTGGCGGCATCGATGCCTTCCTTCGCAAGCAGCGGCGCGAGCTTCCTGAGCCGCGCCCGGAGATATTTCGTATCCTTGTTCGTCGGGTCGGTCGCAAACGGAATGCGCAGCTTCTTCAAGGTCGCGACCAGCCGCGCCTTCGGCAGATCGAGAAACGGCCGCGCGAGCCCGAGACCGTCGCGGACATGCTTGCGCCGGATGCCGGCGAGACCGCCAATTCCCGAACCGCGGCCCATGCGGTGCAGAACCGTCTCCGCCTGATCGTCGCGGGTGTGCGCGGTCATCAACTGGTCGGCGCCGATTTCTTTTGCGAGTTTCGAGAACATCGCAAAGCGCACTTCGCGCGCCGCCTCCTGCACGCCCGTGACCGGCTTTTTGCCCTTCCATTCGAGAATGCGATGCGCAATGCCGAGCGATGCTGCGAGCTTCGCAACCGTTTTCGCTTCTGCCTTCGAAGCAGAGCGAAGCTTGTGATCGATCGTCGCCGCGATCAGTTCCGGACCGCGGTCCTGCCTCGCGCGCCATTTCGCTGCAAGCACGAGCAATGCGGTCGAGTCGGGGCCGCCGGAAACGGCAAGCAATGTCTTTTTCGAATTTGCGAACGGCTCGAACAGCGCGGGGAGTTCGCTCTCCGCGATCGGGGATTTGTCAGCAGCCGAGCCTTTTTTGCTCATCCGCAGCGCTCTTCTTCAAGTTGGCCGAGGCCTTCGGATACTTGGAAACCACTGCGCCGAGCGAACCGCAAGCGCCTTCCTTGTTGCCGAGCTGCGCCAGCGACTGTCCGAGCCGCAGTAGCGAATCCGGCGCACGCTGGCTTTGCGGATACTGTTTGTAGATTTCCAGAAACACATTCGCCGCGTCGCTGTACTTCTTCTGCTGAAACAGGCTTTCGCCGAGCCAATAGGTTGCAACCGGCGCGTTGCGGTCGCCCGCATGCTGATCGAGGAAGGCGCGGAACGACTGTTCGGCGAGCGCATAGTCGCGCCGCAGAACATAGCCATATGCGAGGTCGTAAGCGTCCTTCGGGCTGTTCGACGGCGGCAGCACGGCCTGCTGTTGCTGCACCGGCGCGGGAGCCTGTTGTTGCTGCTGTTGCGGCGGCGGCAAATCGGTATTTTGGTTCTGGTTCGGCGAAAGCACCAGCGGTCCCTGCTGCTTCTGCGGAAGCTGCCCGAGGTTGCGCGGGCTGCCAGGCGCATTCGGATTCTGGTTCGGGTCGAAAGCGTCACCCGATTGGGGCGGCAGTTGCTGTTGCTGCACCGGCGGAGGCATCTGCTGTTGCTGCAATGGCGGCGGCGCCGATTGCTGCTGCGGCCGCTGCACGGACTTCTGCTGCGCGGGCGCCGCACCGCCCTGCAACGTCTGGAGCTGCTGTTGCAATTGCTGGTTCTGATACTGCAACTGCTCGATCTGGCCGGTAAGTTCCCGAAGCTGCGCCTCGAGACGCCCAACCCTGATCGAGAGATCGCTTTCGCCCGGCACTTCCTGCTGCGGCTGCTGCCGGCTGCCGAAGGGAAACTGTGCCTGCGCCGGCTGTGCCGCAAAAATCGCGGCGACAAGTGCGAGCGGTAAAAGCGTGCGTGCCATCATCATAACCAAGCGTTGGAACCCGTTTTGGCCCAATTTAGGGCCGTTCCCGGAAAGTAGAAGCGGGCGGTCCATGGAGAACGCCCCCCGCAGCGGGAGACATAAAACACAAAAGTCCGCCAAGGCGGACTTTTGCAGATCGTCGATTTTCCGACCGAAGAATTAGCCGCGTTTAGGATCCCGGAGCGCTATTCAGCACCGTGACCGCGCGCCGGTTCTGAGACCAGCAGGAGATGTCATTACAGACTGCGACCGGACGCTCCTTGCCGTAGGAGATCGTGCGCATCCGCTGCGCGGGGATACCGCGCGACACCAGATAGTCGCGTACCGTCTGTGCGCGGCGTGCGCCGAGAGCGATGTTGTATTCGCGCGTGCCGCGTTCGTCGGCGTGACCTTCGACGGTGAAAGAGTACTGCGCATACTGCTGCAGCCACTGCACCTGCTTGTCGAGCGTCGCGCGGGCCTGCGGCGTGAGATCGGACTGATCGCTCTCGAAGAACACGCGGTCGCCGACGTTCACGACGAAATCCTGCGCACTGCCCGGAGGCGCCGACGCATTCGGATTGTTCGTATCGCTCGCGTTCTGGTTCGTCGAACAAGCCGCAACCGCAAGCATCAGCGCAAAGAGCGAGGCAAAGCGCACGCCACGAACGAGCCGCATCACACCCGTCATACCGATTACTCCCAAAATTCCCACAAAGGCCGGTCGAACAGCCCTAACCGGCCGAAAACCCCTCAAATTTCGAATATTCCATCAACCTTGACGAAATCTTTGCGGCACGGTGAGGGCGCGCAAACAGGGCGTTTTCGGGCCGATTCCGCAACGCATGGTTAGCGCGGGGTAAACGGGAACCGCTTCAGGCATCAGGCCAAAGGCGAAATCTCACGACAGCGGCGGCGACCACGCCGGGTCGGACGCATAAGCCGGGGTCGGGACCTGCAACTCGTTGTAGCCGGTGAGATCGACGGTAAAGAGCTTCGGGCCGGCATTGCCGCCCGGGTCGCGGAAGAACATCAGCACGCGGCCGTTCGGCGACCAGGTCGGCCCCTCGTTATGGAAGCCTTCTGTGAGAATGCGCTCGCCCGAGCCATCGGTGCGCATGACGCCGATGGAGAACGATCCGCTGCCCTGTTTCGTGAACGCGATCACGTCGCCGCGCGGCGACCAGACCGGGGTGGAGTAACGGCCGCCGTCCGGCGGCGAGATGCGGCGCTGGTTCGAGCCGTCGGCGCTCATCACATAAAGCTGCTGCGAGCCGCCGCGATCGGATTCGAACACGATCTGCTGCCCGTCCGGCGAATAGGAGGGCGCGGTGTTGATCGCCTGCGTCGAGGTGAGGCGCGCGAGCCGCTTGGTGCGCAGATCCATCGTGAAGATGTTGGAAGCGCCCTGCTCCTGCAGGCTCATGATGACGCCCTGTCCGCTCGGCGAGAAGCGCGGGCTGAACGCCATGTTCGGAAAATCGCCGACCACTTCGCGCTGTCCGCTTTCGATATTCATCAGCATGACGCGCGGCGGCTGGTCGCCGCGGCCATAGGACATATAGGTGACGTCCTGATTGGTGGGGCTGAAGCGCGGCGTCAGCACAAGCTCGTCGCCGCGCGTGAGATAGCGCACGTTCGCGCCGTCCTGATCCATGATCGCGAGGCGCTTGTTGCGTTTGTCTTTCGGCCCGGTCTCGTCGATGAAAACGATCCGCGTGTCGAAATAGCCCTTCTCGCCGGTCAGCCGCTGATAGATGAGATCGGAAATGATGTGCGCGATGCGCCGCCAATTTTCCGGCTGCGTCAGGAACTGCTGGCCGATCAGATACTGCCCGGCGGAAATGTCCCAGAGCCGGAAAGCGACCTGAAAGCGACCGTCGCCCTGCCGCTGCACGCGGCCCGTAACCAGCGTCTGCGCGTTGATGACGCGCCAGTCCTGAAAGCGCGGCGAAACGTCGATATTGGTGACGCGCTCGATAAACGCGGCCTGATCAACCGGCGCGAACAGGCCCGAGCGGCGCAAGTTATTCGTAATCACGCCGGTGATGCCACGGCCGGCATCCTGTTCGCCCACGAAATCCGTGATCGCGATCGGCAACGGCTGCACGGTGCCGCGCGTGATATCGATACGGGTTTGCGCGAAAGTGGGGCGCGGCGAAGCGAGCGCGAGCGCCGCCGTGCTGCCGGCTCCAAGCAAAAGATGGCGACGGGAAAATGCGAACGTCATTGGCGTCCTGTCCTCTTCAATCGAACCTGATCAGTAGCTGCCGGAATTCGGCTCGAAGCCGACGATCATGTCTTTCCAACTCGCATAAGTCTGGGGCCTGAACATCTTATACGGCCCGCAGGTGATCACCGCACGAACCGCGCTTTCCGAAGTCGCCTGCGCATTGGGCCCGGTCGCCGCCTTGTAGATTTGCGGCGACGAAGCCAGCGTGCCGTCCGGATTTAATGTGATCCGCAATTCAACGCGCGACCGGTCCAGATTGCCCGCCCCCGGCAAGACGTTCCAGCACTTCTCGACCTGCCGCCGGAACGCGTCGAGCTCGCTCATGGAAAGCGTCGAATCCTGCCCCTTCGGCGTACCCAGACCGGCATTCGACTTCTGCTCGCCGGCATTCTGTTTGCGCGAAGGCGCGCGGCGATCGAGCAGCTCGGCGATACGGTCGGGATCGAACTCGTGCTTGGTTTTCACCGGAGGCGCTTTTTCCTTCACGACCTTTTTCGGCGTTTCCTTCTTCTCGGCCTTCTTCTGCTCCGCGAGCTTCTTCGCGATGGCGTCTTCTTCGAGCTTCGGATCCGGCTTGGCCTGATCCTCTTTCTTCGGCTCTTCCTTCTTTTTCTCGGCCTGCTCGGAGGGCGGCGGAGGAGGCATCGATTTCACGTCCTTGTTCTTCACCGGCAGACTCGGATCGGCCTTCTCTTTCGGCTCGGCCTGCTTATCGACCTGCTTCTCGGGCTGCGGCTGTTTCTCGGGCTTGGGATTACCCTGCTTCGCCTTCGTGAACTCTGAAATCGAAACGAGATCGATCGGCAGGGACTCGGCCGGCGGCGCCTCGACCGGCTTCACGGAGGCGAAATGGATCAGCCCCCAGCCGAGGACGACGGCGTGAAATGCGGTCGAGATCGTAAAGCCGGGGCGCATGTATCCCGTCAGGATCCTTCAATCTCGGTGACGAGCGCGACCTTGCGGTAGCCTGCGGCCTGCAAACGTCCCATCACCTTCATCACCGTGCCGTAGTCGACCTTCTTGTCGCCGCGCACATAAATGCGCTCCTCGGTGCCCTGCTTCGCTACCGCTTTCAGCTTGTCGACGAGTTCCTCGATCTTGATCTCGGTGTTTTGCAGGAACACCTGACCCTTGTCGTTGACCGACAGCGTCAGCGGCTCCCGCTCCTGATCTAGCGATTTCGCCTGGCTCTGCGGCAGATCGATCGGCACGCCGACGGTGAGCAACGGCGCCGAGATCATGAAAATAATCAGGAGCACGAGCATGACGTCGACCAGCGGCGTCACGTTGATTTCCGCGCTTACCCCGCGTCCGCGCACGCGCGACGAACGCCGCTCGCCTGCTCCCGAACCACCGCTCATACCCATCGCGAGACCTCAGGAATTCTCGTCAACCTGCCGCGACAGGATCGCGGAGAATTCGTCGGCGAAACCTTCCATGCGCTGGGCAAGGCGGTTCACCTCGGAAATGAACTTGTTATAGAAAATGGTCGCCGGTATGGCGGCGACCAGGCCGATGGCGGTGGCAAACAGCGCCTCCGCGATACCGGGCGCAACCACCGCGAGACTCGTGTTCTTGGAAGCGGCGATCGACTGGAAGCTCGTCATGATGCCCCAGACCGTACCGAACAGCCCGATGAAAGGGCCGGCCGAGCCGACGGTCGCAAGCACCAGAAGCCGACGCTCGAGCCGGTCCACCTCGCGGGTGATCGTGACGTTCATCACCTTCTCGATGCGCTGCGTAAGCGTGCCGATGGCCTTGCCGCCGCCCTCATAGGTCCGCTTCCATTCGCGCATAGCCGCGACGAAGAGCGCAGCCGCTGCATAGGCCGGCTTCGCGGAAAGCGAACGGTAGAGATCCTCGAGGCTATCGCCCGACCAGAACGCCTGCTCGAAGCGATCCATCTGCCGGCGCGTACGCATATAAAGGATCGTCTTGTCGATCACGATGGCCCAGACCCAGACCGACGCGACCAGAAGCCCGATCATCACGCCCTTCACGACGAGATGCGCTTGCCAGAACAGCGCCCAGAGCGAAATGTTCACGGGCGCGCCGATCGTCTCCTGCGTAACGGGAGCCGTGGGCGCTGCCTGCGCTACGAAATCGGGTAGTCCGAAAGAAAGCCAGAGCGAAACTTCGCTCAGGAATTGGGTAAGAAGATCGGCCATCAAAGGTCCTCAGCGATCGCAATCGCGTCTCGCACCGCATTCGGGATTGGGTTCAAACGTGCGGGTTTTTATGCGCAGAGGACGGCAATTCGGCTTGCCCTGCACCCGCTCTCGCCTGGCCCCGTCAATACGGCACAGAATCTGTCCAAACTGGGGCGCGACCCTCTGGGCCGCACGCCAGAGAGAAGGGCTTACACGGTTAACAAGTAGTTAGCGAGATAAGGCGTCCGGCGACATGGCCTTGCGCAGCGCCTCCGGAATGCGCCGGGCGCGTCCGCCGGACACGAATGCGGCCTTCACCATCGCTTCCAGGAGCAGCGTCTCGCCGCGAAAAACTTCCTGCTTCAGCGTGAGCGACGCACCCGCGGCTTCCGCCGGCGAGGTTATGATCGTCAGCACGTCGTCCATATGCGCTGGTTTCAGGTACTCGATGTTCATCGAGCGCACGACGAAGGCGAAACCCGGCGCTTCCTTCCCGGCCTCCTCGAACAGCGCGCGATGATCGACGCCGAGCAGACGGAGAAAATCCGTACGGCCGCGCTCCATGAAGCGCAGATAGCTCGCGTGATAGACGACGCCGGAAAAATCCGTGTCCTCATAATAGACGCGCACCGCCATGACGTGCCGGCCGTTTTCGATGCGCCCTGCGAGATCGGGCCAATTATCCGGCATCCCTATTCCTCGCCCTGATCGAACAGCGGCATCTGCGAAGCGTCCCGCTTCGGCTCCGTGAGACCGAGATGCTTATAGGCATGCGACGTCATGATGCGGCCGCGCGGCGTGCGCTGGATGAAGCCGCGCTGGATCAGGAACGGCTCGATGATGTCCTCGAGCGCGTCACGCGGTTCGGAAAGTGCTGCCGAGATCGTCTCGATCCCGACCGGCCCGCCGTCATAATGATCGGAGATGATGCGAAGGTAGCGCCGATCCATCGCGTCTAGCCCGGCGGCATCGACTTCGAGTTGCGAGAGCGCGCGATCGGCGGCCTTCGCGTCGATCGTAGAAACCTTGTCGACCGACGCGAAGTCGCGCACGCGCTTGAGCAGACGTCCCGCGATGCGCGGCGTGCCGCGCGCGCGTTTCGCGATCTCGCGCGCGCCGTCCTTGCCGATGCCGATGCCGAGCACCCTCGCGCCGCGCTCGACGATGGTCTCAAGCTCGTCCACTTCATAGAAGCCCAACCGAACGGGGATGCCGAAGCGGTCGCGCAGTGGCGTGGTGAGAAGCCCCGAGCGCGTGGTCGCACCGACGAGCGTGAATTTCGCGAGTTCAATCTTCACCGAGCGCGCGGCCGGACCTTCGCCGATGATGAGATCGAGCTGAAAGTCCTCCATCGCCGGATAGAGCACTTCCTCGATGTGCGGATTGAGACGATGGATCTCGTCGATGAAAAGCACATCGCGGTCTTCGAGATTGGTGAGGAGTGCTGCGAGATCACCGGCCTTCGCGATCACCGGGCCGGAAGTGGCGCGGAAGTTCACGCCGAGTTCGCGCGCCACGATCTGCGCGAGCGTGGTCTTGCCGAGGCCCGGCGGGCCGACGAGCAACACATGGTCCAGCGCTTCCTTGCGCGCTTTCGCCGCCTCGATGAAGACGGAAAGGTTGGAGCGCGCCTGCTGCTGCCCGATGAATTCGGAAAGCTTTTGCGGGCGAAGCGAAGCTTCCGCCGGATCGTCGTCGCGCTGCTCTGCGGACACGAGACGGGAGTTCATCGCGCCAGTTCCTTCAATCCGAGCCGGATCAGCGTCTCGACCGGCGCGTTCTCCTCACCCGATGCACGCACCGCCGCGGCGACCGCTGCACCCGCCTGAATTTCTCCATAGCCCAAATGGACGAGCGCGGAGACGGCATCGGCCACCGGCTGCGGCGCGCGTTTGTCTGACAGATCGCCCTGCAATTTGACGACCGACGGATCGACGGTCGCGAATGCCGGCGCCTTGTCTTTCAACTCCGCGACGATGCGCGCGGCGAGCTTCGGCCCCACGCCTTGCGTGCGCGCGACCGCGGTCTTGTCCCCAAGCGCAATCGCGTTCGCGAGTTCCGCGGGTCTCAGCGTGGAGAGCACCGCGAGCGCGACCTTCGCGCCGACACCCTGCACGCTTTGCAGGATACGAAACCATTCGCGCTCCAGATCGTTCGTGAAGCCGAACAGCTTGATCTCCTGTTCGCGCACATGCGTCTCAATCGAGATCGTCGCAGCCTCGCCCTGCGGCGGCAGCGATTGCAGCGTGCGCACGGAGCAATGCACGACATAGCCGACGCCATGCACGTCGATCACGACGAAGTCCTCGCCATAGGTATCGATCACGCCGCGCAGCTTGCCGATCATCTAGGTTCCCCCCACGACCCGCGAGAGAATATCCACGCTGCTCCGGTGATGCGCGTGGCAGATCGCGATCGCCAAGGCATCCGCCGCGTCGTCGCTCTGCGGATCGGCCTTCGGCATCAAGACGCGGATCATGAGCCGGATCTGCGCCTTCTCGGCGCGGCCAGCGCCGACCACGGTCTTCTTGATTAGGTTCGGCGCGTATTCCGCAACCGGCAATCCGGCCTGCGCGGGCACCACGAGCGCGATCCCGCGCGCCTGCCCGAGTTTCAGCGCCGCACGCGGGTCGGCATTCACGAAGGTTTCTTCCACCGCCGCCTCGTGCGGCGCGTAGCGTTCGATCACCCCGGCGAGACCCTTGTGGATGAAGGCGAGCCGGTCGCTCAAGGCGCCCCGCTCGTCCGCGTTCACCGAACCACAGGCGACGAAGGAAAGCTTCGAGCCCTCGCACTCGATCACGCCCCAACCGGTGCGGCGGAGCCCGGGGTCGATACCGATTATGCGATTCGCGCGCGTCATCTCTGCGTGGATAACCCCGCTATCGAAGTCTGCCTAGCATGCATGCTACTGCTTCCCGAAAGCCAAGGCACACCGCTTGTCCGCCCTTATCCCCGCTTCGCTTGCACCCTTCTTCGACGACCGCCTCGCGCTGGCGGCGATGATTGCGTTTGCGTCGGGCTTCGTGCGCGGCTTCTCCGGTTTCGGCGCGGGCATGATCTATGTGCCGCTGATCGGCGCGCTCTACGGCCCCCGCTTTTCCGTGACCACGATCCTGCTCATCGACTTCATCTGCTCGCTGCCGTTTCTCGTGCCCGCGCTGCCGCACGTGCGTTGGCGCGAAACGCTGCCCCTGATGACGGCCGCGGCGATCACCATTCCGCTCGGCACCTTGGCGCTGATCTACGTCGATCCGACGCCGATGCGCTGGGCGATCGCGGTCATCATCGTCGTTTTCGTGATCCTGCTCGCTTCCGGCTGGCGCTACCACGGCGCGCCGAAACTCCCGATCACGCTTTCGGTCGGCGCGATCTCCGGCGTGCTCGGCGGCGCCACGCAGATCCCAGGACCTCCGGTCATCATCTACTGGCTCGGGGGCGCGATCTCGGCTGCCGCCGTGCGCGCGAACCTGATCGCCTATTTCGCGCTGTTCGATCTGTTCTCGATTGTGGTCTATGGCTGGAGCGGCCTGCTCACGAACGAAGTCGTCTGGTTCGGACTCCTGATGTTCGTACCGTTTCTTTCCGGGATGGCGGGCGGCTCGATGGCATTCATCTTTGTGTCAGACCGGAACTATCGTAACGCAGCCTACGTCATCATTCTCTTCGCCGCGATTTCGAGCCTGCCGCTATTCGACCGGCTTCTTCGATAAGATTTCGTTCAGTACGCCGCTTGCGAGCAGTACGCCTGCGCCGGTTGTGAGCACGCCAAAGATCGAGGCGGCGTCCGGAATTTCCTTCAAGAGGGGAATCGCAATCAACGTCGCAAGCGCGGGCACGAGCGCAACGAAAGCTGCCGCGCGCGAAGCGCCGAGCCGCGCAATGCCGATATTGTAGAGCACGAGCGCAATCAGGCCCGAGCCGAGCCCCTGGATCACCGCCTGCACGATCAGATCGTTGTACGCGCCCTTGTCGAACGCATCGATCAGCGGCGGAATGCCGAACGGCAAGATCGCAAGCGCGGACCAGAAGCTCACCAGCGCGGCCATCTCGATTGCAGTGACGCCTACATGCCGGAACGCGACCGTGTAGCAAGCCCAGCAGAACGCAGCCGTAATCAGAAGCATATGACCGAAGGAAGTATCTCCGCTCGCGCTCACGATGCTTCTTCCTGCGATCGTGAGCACGCCCGCAAGACAAAGCGCGAAGCCTGTCGCGCGCGCCAGCCCGAGTTTTTCCTTGAAGATCACGACCGAAAGCAGCGCCACGATCAGCGGCATCGTGCCCGGCACCAGCGGTCCCACGTCGGCGGTTGGGGCATAACGCATCCCGTTGCCGATAATGAGCAGGAACGGCGCTCCCGCGCCGAGAAGACAGAAGAGAAACGGAACCGTCCTGCCCTTCGGCCATAGGCCTACACGAAACAGCACGGGCGCAAGCAGAAGCGCCGGGATGCCTACACGCAGCAGCGTGACAGCGGCGGGCGTCAGCGAGCCGATCACCGCGTAGCGCGTGAGCGCGACCCATGCGCCCCAGATCGTCACAGCGGAGATGATCGCGGCGTAGCCGAGCGCACGGGAGGGACTGTTCACGCCGACAGCTTCGCCATCAGCGATTCCGAAATTTCGAAATTGCCGTAGACGTTCTGCACGTCGTCGTTCTCTTCGAGATTCTCGACGAGCTTCATCAGCTTTTCGCCGGTTTCGTCGTCGACCGCGACCGTGTTCTTCGGGCGCCAGGTAAGCCCGCCCTTTCTCGGCTCGCCGAATTTCGCTTCCAGCGCTTTCTGCACTTCGTTCAACGATTCGACGCTGGTTATGATCTCATGACCGGCATCGCCGGAAATCACATCGTCGGCGCCGGCGTCGATCCCCGCCTCCAGCATGGTGTCGGCGTCGGCTTTCGCGGCGTCGTATTCGATCACGCCGACATGATTGAACATGAAGGCTACCGAGCCGGTTTCGCCGAGCGCACCGCCGCTCTTCGTAAAGTACGAGCGGATTTCGCCTACGGTTCGCGTGCGGTTGTCCGTCAGCGTCTCGATGATGAGGGCGACACCGCCCGGCCCGTAGCCTTCGTAGCGGACGCTTTCGAAGTTTTCGCCGTCACTGCCCGATGCTTTCTTGATCGCGCGCTCGATGTTGTCCTTCGGCATATTCTCCGCGCGGGCCGCGATGATGGCTGCGCGAAGACGCGCGTTCATGGCTGGATCCGGCAGGCCCATCTTCGCGGATACCGTGATTTCGCGGGCGAGCTTGCCGAACAGCTTGGAACGGGCGGCATCCTGCCGTCCCTTCCGGTGCATGATGTTCTTGAATTGCGAATGGCCGGCCATGAGAGAAGTCCTGAGCGGATTGCGCGCGCGTTATAGCAAGCGATCTTATGATGTGAAGCACCCCACCCGCTCGCTTCCCTCCCCCGTTCGCGGGGGGAGAGATCAAGGGCGGGGGCAAACATCACCAGAAATTCGGCCGCGCCTCTTCCAGTACGCCGCCGATACGCACCTGCGCGATTTTTACGGCAAGTCCTGTCGCGTCGTCGGTCTCGACTGCAAGGCCCGAAACTGTCGCATCGCCGGTCGCGGGCTCGAAGCGGCCGGAGGGTATCTTGGTCTGGAAGCGCCGGATCGGTTCGTCCTTGTTCATGCCGAGCACGCTTTCGTAGTCGCCGCACATGCCGATGTCGGAGACGAAAGCCGTACCGCCCGGAAGAATGCGATGGTCGGAAGTCGGCGCATGCGTGTGGGTGCCGACCTGCAACGAAATGCGCCCGTCGAGAATATAGCCGAGCGCCTGCTTCTCGCTGGTCGCCTCGGCATGAAAATCCACGATGATCGCATCGGCGTGTTCGCGCAATTTGCAGGCTTCCAGTTCCTGCTCGATTGCGGCGAAAGGATCGTCGAGCTGCTCCATGAAGACGCGGCCCATGGCGTTGATGACCAGCACGCGCTTGCCGTTCTTCGCTTCCAGCATGGCGGCGCCGCGTCCCGGCGTGCCCTTCGGATAGTTCAGCGGACGGATGAGCTTCGGCGCGCGCTCGATGAAGACGAGCGCCTCGCGCTGATCCCACGAATGATTGCCGAGCGTGATTGCATCCGCGCCGGTGTCGACCAGTTCGTTATAGATCGCCTCCGTGATGCCGAAGCCGCCGGCTGAGTTCTCGCCGTTGATGCCGACGAAATCGAGATTCCAGTTTTCGATCAGCGACGGCAGGAGATCGACGACCGCGACCCGGCCCGAACGCCCGACAATGTCTCCGAGAAAAAGTATTCGCATCAGTCGCTACCGGCCGAAAAACGCACGCCCTCTTCCGTTATCACATAATCGAGACGCTGGTCGTGCGGCTCCACCGGAACATGCTCGACGCATTGTTCCTCGTAGGCGAGCCCAGCGGCGACGATTTTCTTCTTCGCGCGGAGACGCGAAAGACCGCCGTCGTAATAGGCCTTGCCGTAACCGATGCGGTATCCGTCGAGATCGAACGCGAGCATCGGCACGAACAGAATATCGGGATCGACTTCCGGCGATTCCGGGCCGGGTTCGGAAAGCCCGAATCCGACGCGCTTCAACTGCATGCCCGGCTCCCACGCGCGGAAGATGAGCTTGCCGTCCGCGATCGCAGGCAGCGCGAGCTTGCAGCCGTATTCTTCCGAAAGCCGCTTCATCAGCGGGTAGGGATTGAGCTCGGTTCCCATCGCGAACCAGCCTGAGACGACCGCGCCCTCAGGCACGTCGAACGGCAGATCGCCGGCTGCGACCTTTTCGGACATCTGCTTACGGAAGATCGGCGAAAGCGCATCGCGCTTTGCCATCATCTCTTTGCGCAAAGCGCGTTTCTGTTCAGCGACTGATACTGGCATGACAAATTCAAGTGCGGGCCGCAGTGACCGTCAGAGATTCGATCCCGGGAAACCTACGAAGTAGGTGGGCGCCATGTAGCTAGGACCACGGTCCAGACCAGGGACAGCTCCCGTTGAGATCGATAAGGCCCCGGGAATACTCCTCTGTCGCGTCCCGCAGCACCGCGAATTCAACCTAGGGAGAGATTGGCGGCTTGACCAGCCTTGACTTTCGGAGCGCTTAGCCGAGCGCAACGCTGCCGTTCGGGCCGCTGTTGAGGCTCTGCGCGAGTCGCTCGATGCGCTCTGCCGTGCTTTCGAGAATTTCCGCGATGGCGTGTTCGCCCGCTTCGTTGCGCTGGGCCGCCCGCTCTCTGGCGTCTTTCAGCGACTGGATCTCCTGATCGGCGGACCGGAGCCGCCGCTTCAGTTCCGCGAGTTCGTCGGCCACCATGATCGCGGCCATGACGGCAAGGCGCGTATCGCCAATCTCGCCGAAGGATTCGCGGAGCTGGCCAATTCTCTGGTCCAGTTCGCGTCCGAGCCGCGCAAGGTGATCTTCCTGCCCGGGGTCGCAGGCCATGCGGTAAACGCGGCCGTTGATGGTGACGGAAACCTCGGCCATCTCAGCGCTCCTGCGAATCCAGCACGGCGCGGATCGTGTCCACGGCCTGATCGAGCCGCTGCGCAACTTCCCGGTTCGTGGCCTCGAGCGAAGAAATGTTTGCCCGCGCGTGATCCAGCTCCCCGGCGAGCCGCGAGCGGTCGGCCCCGAACGCCTGAATCTGGGCCTCCAGTTCGCCGCGCTGACGGTCGTTCTCGCGGCGGCGATTGATCGCAGCCTCAAGCAGGTCGAGCGCCGCCGCGATGCGCCTGCGCGCCTTTTCCAGCACCGCCGATGGTTCCGCTGCCTGCCGCATTTGCCGGGACTTGTTGAGATTGCTCGTAAGCAGTTAAGGGGAGCCTTTATCCCCACGTCAACCGCGCGTCGCGACTTTGACACAAGGGGTTGGGGTGCTATGGCAACGCCACATTTCCCCCGGGAACTTTGGGTGAGACACCGCACATGAGCCGCGAGCAGCACGACCGTTTGGCAAACGCCATTCGCGCGCTCGCAATGGACGCGGTCGAAGCGGCGAAATCCGGGCATCCCGGACTGCCGATGGGCACCGCGGACATCGCGACCGTTCTCTTCACGAAATTTCTCAAATTCGACCCAAAGGCGACGGACTGGCCGGATCGCGACCGCTTCGTCCTCTCGGCCGGCCACGGCTCGATGCTTCTTTATGCATTGCTGTATCTCACCGGCCACGAAGACGTGACGATCGAGGAGATCAAGCGCTTCCGTCAGCTCGATTCGAAGACGCCGGGCCACCCCGAAAACTTCATCACCCGCGGCATCGAGACGACGACCGGCCCGCTCGGCCAGGGGATTGCGAACGCAGTCGGCATGGCGCTCGCCGAACGCCTGCTCAACGCCGAATACGGCAGCGATCTCGTCGATCACTACACCTACGCGCTCGTCTCCGACGGCGATCTCATGGAAGGCATCAGCCAGGAAGCGCTCGCCTTCGCGGGACACCTGAAGCTTTCCAAGCTCATCGTCCTGTTCGACGACAACGGCATTTCCATCGACGGCAAGATCTCGCTCTCGGATTCCACGGATCAGGTCGCGCGCTTCAAGGCTTCCGGCTGGAATGCGCTGCGCATCGACGGCCACGACCCGGTGGCGATCGAGAACGCGATCAAGGATGCGCAGAAGTCGGACCGCCCGACGCTGATCGCGTGCAAGACGCGGATCGGTTACGGCGCACCGACCAAGGTAGACACCGCGGGCGCGCACGGTTCGCCGCTCGGCGCAGCTGAAATCGAAGGCGCACGCAAGAACCTCAACTGGAATTTCCCGCCGTTCGAAATTCCGGCGGAGATTCTCGATGCCTGGCGCAAGGCCGGCACCAGAGCCGCGGACCTTCGCGCGGCATGGAAACAGCGCCTCGATGCCTCAGCGAAGAAGGCCGAGTTCGAGCGCCGCCTGCACGGCAAGCTGCCGAACGGTCTCGGTGCCGCGATTGAAGCGCTGAAAGAAAAAGCCGTCGCCGAGAAGCCCGAGATCGCGACCCGCAAGGCGTCCGAAAACGTGCTCGAAGCGATCTGCGCGGTCGCGCCGGAAATGATCGGCGGCTCCGCCGACCTCACCGGCTCGAACAACACGCGCACCAAGACGATGAAGGCCGTGTCAGCGGAGAACTTCGCCGGTCACTTTATTCATTGGGGCATTCGCGAACACGGCATGGCCGCCGCCATGAACGGGATGGCGCTGCACGGCGGGGTCATTCCTTTCTCCGGCACCTTCCTTGTGTTCGCCGACTACTGCCGCCCGTCGCTTCGTCTCGCGGCGCTCATGGGTACGCGGGTCATCCACGTCATGACGCACGACTCGATCGGCGTCGGTGAAGACGGCCCGACCCATCAGCCGGTCGAGCATCTGGCGGCACTCCGCTCGATCCCGAACCTTTATGTCTTCCGCCCGGCAGATCAGGTCGAGACTGCGGAATGCTGGGACGCAGCCCTTCGTCTTGATCAGTCGCCGAGCGTGCTTGCGCTGACCCGCCAGAACCTGCCGGCGCTTCGCCTGAAGAACGAGAAGGGCAATCTCTGCAAGCAGGGTGCCTACGAGCTTTCGCCCGCGAGCGGTGACGCTAAGGTCTCGCTGTTCGCGTCGGGCTCCGAAGTGTCGCTCTGTGTCGAAGCGCAAAAGCAGCTCGAAAAGAACGGCGTGCCGACGCGCGTAGTCTCCGTGCCCTGCATGGACCTCTTCTTCGACCAGCCCGAAAGCGTGCGCGAGCGCGTGATCGGCACGGCGCCCGTGAAGATCGCGTGCGAAGCTGCGATCCGCATGGGCTGGGACGAGATCGTGGGCTCCGATGGCAAGTTCGTCGGCATGACCGGCTTCGGCGCGAGCGCACCATATAAAGACCTTTACAAGCGCTTCGGCATCACAGTGGAAGCGATCGTGGAAGCGGCAACGAAGGCGTTGCCCTCGCAAGCCGCGGCAAAGAAAAGCGCCGCGAACTGACGCGCGACCCCGGAAGCCGGATGCCGGCTTTCGCACAAGGTCACGCGTAGAAGAGAGAGACGAGGAAAGAAATGGCTGTACGGGTTGCAATCAACGGCTTCGGGCGCATCGGCCGGAATGTTTTGCGCGCCATCGCAGAGAACGGCCGCAAGGATATTCAGGTCGTCGCGATTAACGACCTCGGCCCGGTCGAGACCAATGCGCATCTGTTCCGCTTCGACAGCGTGCATGGCCGCTTCAACGGCGACGTGAAAGTCTCGGGCGACACCATCGACGTAGGCTTCGGCCCGATCAAGGTCACCGCCGAACGCGACCCCTCCAAGCTTCCGCACAAGGATCTCGGCGTCGATATCGCGCTCGAATGCACCGGCATCTTCACCTCGAAGGACAAAGCGTCCGCGCACCTGACTGCGGGTGCGAAGCGCGTGCTGGTATCCGCGCCAGCCGATAATGCCGACCTCACGGTCGTCTACGGCGTGAACCACGACAAGCTCTCACCCGAGCACAAGGTCGTCTCGAACGCTTCCTGCACGACGAACTGTCTTGCGCCGGTCGCGAAGGTGCTGAACGACGCCATCGGCATCGAAAAAGGCTTCATGACCACAATCCACGCCTATACCGGCGACCAGCCTACGCTCGACACCATGCACAAGGATCTCTACCGCGCGCGCGCCGCAGCACTTTCGATGATCCCGACCTCGACGGGCGCGGCGAAGGCGGTCGGCCTCGTGCTGCCGGAACTGAACGGCAAGCTCGACGGCGTTTCGATCCGCGTGCCGACGCCGAACGTCTCGGTCGTCGACTTCAAGTTCGTGGCGAAGAAGCAGACCAGCAAGGAAGAGATCAACGAGGCCGTGAAGCGCGCCGCTTCGCAGCAGCTCAAGGGCATCCTCGGTTTCACCGACCAGCCCAACGTCTCGATCGACTTCAACCATGACCCGCATTCGTCGATCTTCCATCTCGACCAGACCAAGGTGATGGACGGCACGCTGGTGCGCGTTCTCTCCTGGTACGACAACGAATGGGGCTTCTCGAACCGCATGGCCGACACTGCCGTCGCCATGGGCAAGCTGGGCTGAGCCATGCCAATCGACCAGATCATCGGGTATGTCGGACTTGCCTTTTTCAGCGTGATGCTCGTCATCTCGCTCTATCTTTGGTCCAAGCGGGACTCCCAGTAGTGAGTCCCGTTTTTCTTTCTAGCCTTGTGTTTGTGTGATGCCCTCCTTCAAAACCCTCGACCAGGCCGATGTCGCGAACAAGCGCGTTCTTGTTCGCGTCGATCTCAACGTGCCGATGGAGAACGGACTCGTCAGCGATTTCACGCGGATCGCGCGCGTGATCCCCACGATCCGCGAACTCTCCGACAAAGGCGCGAGGGTGATCCTGCTTTCGCATTTCGGACGGCCGAAAGGCGCCGACAAGTCCCAATCGCTCGAACCGCTCGTCAGCGTGCTCTCCGAAGCGCTCGGCAAGATGGTGCTGTTCGCGCCCGACTGTATCGGTCCCGACGCCGAAAAAGCGGTTTCGATCCTGCAGCCGGGGCAGGTTCTGGTTCTGGAAAACACGCGCTTTCATAAAGGCGAAGAGAAGAACGAACCGGACTTCGTGGCCGCACTCGCAAAGCACGGCGATGTGTATGTGAACGACGCCTTCTCGGCGGCGCACCGCGCCCATGCTTCGACCGAAGGCCTCGCACACAAGATGCCTGCTTTTGCAGGCCGCGCGTTGGAGGCCGAACTCGAGGCGCTCGAGACCGCGTTAGAGAAGCCGGAGCGCCCCGTCATGGCGGTCGCAGGCGGCGCGAAGATTTCAACGAAGCTCGAGCTGCTCGGCAACCTGCTTGCGAAAGTGGACAAGCTCGCGATCGGCGGCGCCATGGCGAATACGTTCCTTGCGGCGCAGGGCAAGCCGGTCGGAAAATCTCTGGTTGAGAAAGACCTGCTCGAAACCGCGCGCGGCATTCTCGCCAAGGCGAAGGAAACCAGCTGCGAAATCATCCTGCCGAGCGATGTGGTCGTGGCTGGCGAGTTCAAGGCGAACGCACCTTCGAAAGTCGTGCCGGCGGACAAGGTCGGCGCGAACGACATGATCCTGGACATCGGCCGGGAAAGCATCGGCCACGTCATCTCCGCGCTCGCTGCCTCCAAGACCCTGGTCTGGAACGGTCCCTTCGGCGCGTTCGAGATGGAGCCCTTTGACATGGGCACCAACGAAGTCGCGGAAGCAGCCGCAGAACTGACCCAGGCCGGCAAACTGCGCTCGGTCGCAGGCGGCGGCGACACGGTGGCGGCACTCGAACACGCAGGCGCCGCCGGCCGCTTCACCTATGTTTCCACCGCAGGCGGCGCATTTCTGGAATGGCTTGAAGGCAAGCCGCTTCCCGGCGTCGAGGCGCTTCGGGTAAAGTAGCCGTAAAATTTTACGAGATCGCAGGGAGACAACGATGAATCTGGCCGAACTGAACAAGGTCGCCGAAGCGATGGTCGCGCCGGGCAGAGGTATTCTCGCCGCCGACGAATCCTCCGTCACCATCAAGAAGCGCTTCGATACGATCGGCGTGGAAAGCACGGAAGACAATCGCCGCGACTATCGCGAGCTGATGTTCCGCTCCACCGAAGGCATGAAATCGATCTCCGGCGTCATTCTGTATGACGAAACCATCTGGCAAAAAGCAAAAGACGGCACGCCGCTGGTCGATATCATCAAGAGCCAGGGCTCGATCCCCGGCATCAAGGTCGACGAAGGCACCAAGCCCTTGCCGAACTGCCCTGGCGAACTCATTACCGTCGGCCTCGACAAGCTCGCCGACCGCCTGCCGAAGTATTACGAGCAGGGCGCGCGCTTCGCGAAATGGCGCGCTGTCATCGACATCGCGCCGGGCATTCCCTCGCACACCGCGATCATGACCAACGCGCACGCGCTCGCGCGCTACGCCGCACTCTGTCAGGCCGCACAGATCGTGCCGATCGTCGAGCCGGAAGTGCTGATGGACGGCGACCACTCGATCGACCGCTGCTACGAAGTCACCGAGTGGGTGCTGAAGGAAACTTTCCAGCAGCTCTACTTCCAGCGCGTGCCGCTCGAAGGCATCGTGCTGAAGCCCAACATGGCGATCTCAGGCAAGAAGGCCGGCAAACGCGCGAGCGTGCAGGAAGTCGCCGAGAAGACCGTGAAGATGCTCAAAGCCTGCGTGCCGGGCGCGGTGCCGGGCATTGCCTTCCTCTCCGGCGGACAGTCGGACGAAGAAGCGACGGCGCATCTCGACGCCATGAACAAGATCGGCAACCTGCCGTGGAAGCTCACCTTCTCCTATGGCCGCGCGCTTCAGGCCGCGCCGCAGAAGGCATGGAGCGGCAAAGCCGCGAACGTCGCAGCCGCGCAGGCCGCTTTCGCGCATCGCGCGAAGATGAACGGCCTTGCTTCGCAGGGCCGCTGGTCGGCGGATCAGGAGAAGAAAGCGGCGTAACCGCTAGCTGACGCGAACGAGCGCCATCATCCCGCCGAGCTGGTGCTCGAGATTGTGACAATGGAACATCCAGTCGCCCGGATTGTCGGCGACGAACGCAATCTCTACGCGCTCGCGCGGCCATAGCAGCACGGTGTCGAGCCATTCCCGGTGCGGGCGCGGCCTTCCGTTCGCGCTGAGAAACCTGAACGCATGCCCGTGCAGATGCATCGGATGGAGCCATGCGGACTCGTTCACGAGTTCGAACAGATAGGTTTTTCCAAGCGCGAGGTTGAGCATCGGCTCGTGCACATGATCTTTCGCCGCGACGCCGTTGATCGCCCACATCAGGCCGCTGCGAAACATCGTGTGCGCGTCCACGCGCTTGCCATCCACGATCGCGGATTCCATCCGGCTCATCATGCCGCCGTTGAGCGTCACGACATGACGCACGGCATTTTCGAGATCGGGTTCCGCCAGCGGATTTGACGGCAGAGCCGGCACCGCGCCGAACGTCTTTCGCACGGGCGCGCTTGAATCGTAGACCATATCGAACAGGCGATAACTCCTATTCCGGCCCGGGCGATCCAAAATCGTGAAGACCGAGCCCGGCTCGTTCGTCATGTCGAGCACGATATCGGCGCGCATCGCGGGACCGAGAATTATGCTGCCTCCCTCCGGATCGTGCGGCGCCACCGGCTGGCCGTCGAGCGCGACGACCTTGGGCTGGTGGCCGTCGAAATGGAGCGCAAGTATCCGGGCGCTGGCTGCGTTGATCAGGCGCAAGCGGATTCGCTCGCCCGCACGCACGGCGAACTTGCCGGGCACCTTGCCGTTGATGGTTATGGTATTGCCGATGCGGCCGTTGTGACTGATGTCGTGCAGATCGCCGAAATCGTCGATGAAGTCACCGTCGCGGCCGAGCCGCCAGTCGCCGATAACCCAGGTCTGTTCGCGATCGACCGGATAGGGCGTCGGCTCCTCAACGATCAGCGCACCTGAAAGACCGCGCCCGACCTGCTCGTGGCTGCGCTGATGCGGGTGATACCAATACGTTCCGGCGTCGGGACATTTGAATTCGTAGACGAAGGTTTCTCCCGGCGCGACCGGCTTTTGCGTCAGGTGCGGCACGCCATCCATGGCGTTCGGCAAGCGGATACCGTGCCAATGCACCGTGGTTTCTTCGCGCAAGCGATTTTCGAAACGCACGCGCAGGCGCTCTCCCTTCTTCACGCGAATTTCCGGGCCGGGCAAAGTGCCGCCGTAGGTCCAGACGTCGATCTCCGGCGTGTTGATGCCGGCAAGCCGGGTGCGTGCGGGATAGGCGGCAAGCGAGTATTCGCGAACAGGCAGATCGGCTCGCACCGGGCCTGCGACCGCAAGCATGCCGATCACACTCGCGCCCCCGAGAAGCAATTGTCTGCGGTCGGGATGAAAACGGACGCGCGAGGCCATCGAAAGCCCTCTCCTCAACAAAGCACCGCCCAAAGGCATAGTAATACCAATCTCGGCCGAAGTGCAGGTTCGTGAATGCGGCAAACCGCGCTGGAGAAAATGGGGCTAACGCAGGAAAAGATGGGGGCCCAGAATCCACCGCAGCGTACCCCGCTACAGCGTAGTTACTTTCCGTCCCGTTAGATTAAAGTTCCTTTTGATTCCCTCGGGGCCCATTTTTCGCCCCGCTTGTCCGGCAACGGTCGCCGATGGAGAGTGGCTTGACCGAAGCAGCCAAAGCCCGCACGCGCCTGGTCCTCGTGACGCCGGTCATCGAGGATGCGGTCGAATTTGCGCCGCTGCTCGAACAGGCCTGCCGCGCAGGTGACGTCGCCGCCGTAATCGTACAAGTTGCGCCCGAAGACGAAGTGATCGCGCTCTCGGCGATCCGTATTCTCTCGACGCATCTCGAAGGCACCGGTGCGGTGATGCTGCTTTCGAACCTGCCGGGGCTCGTTGACGCAGCCGGCGCCGACGGCGCGCATTTTTCCGGTCTGGACTGGCTGCAATCGACGCGCACGAGCCTTGCTGCCGGGCGGCTCGCCGGCGTCGCAGGGCTGCATTCGCGGCACGACGCCATGGTCGCTTCCGAACTCGGCGTTGATTACGTGATGTTCGGCGAACCGGACGCGAGCGGAAGACGGCCCGGACTTTCGGCGCTCATCGAGCGCGTATCGTGGTGGGCCGAAATCTTTCAGGTTCCCTGTATCGCCTTCGCCGGATCGCTCGAAGAAGCGCAGCGGCTCGCGCAAGCGCGGGCGGACTTCGTTGCACTCGGCGATGCGGTATGGAGCCGGCCGGAGAAGGCAGCCGAAGTGGTGGCGAAGGCAACGCAACTCGTTCGCCAGCCCGAATTCGCGGATTGAACATGCATCGCTATCTGATGCTGATCACGGCGTTGGTTTTCAGTGCGCCCGCTTATGGTGCCGACGAAACCTTTCTGCCGAAGCGCGAGCCCGCGAAAGCGCCGGTCGCGCGGGTGAAAAGCATCGCGATCACACCGCAGCCGCCGCGGCCTCCGTTCGAGCCCTCGCTCGCCAACGATCCGAATGCGCCGTTTGCCGCCTACCAGCGCGGCAATTTCGTCGAAGCCAAGCAGCTCGCGGAAATTCGCGCGGAGAAACACAAAGACAGCCGGGCGATGACGCTGCTCGGCGAGTTGTATGCCGAAGGCATCGGTGTCGCGCCCGATGCCGCGAAGTCGCTCGAATGGCTCCGCCGCGCCGCCAATGCAAACGATACCCACGCCGTATTCTCGCTCGGCATGATGCATCTGCAAGGCAATGGCGTCACGCGCAGCAAGGACGAGGCGGCGAAACTGTTCCGCCGCGCAGCCGACAAGGGCCATCCGCACGCGGCCTACAACCTCGCGCTGCTTTATCTCGAAGGCCAGGTGTTTCCGCAGAACGTGCAGGAAGCCGCGAAGCTGATGCGGGTGGCAGCCGACAACGACATCCCCGATGCGCAGCACGCGCTTGCGATTTTCTATCAGGAAGGCAGGGGCGTGCCGAAGGATCTCGCGGAGTCGGTGAAATGGCTGCGCCGCGCGGCGAGGCTCGATCACATCCCGGCAACGATCGAGCTTGCGATCGCGCTCTTCAACGGCAACGGCGTGGAGAAGGACGAGCAAAGCGCGGCGCTTGCCATGCGGCGCGCGGCGCTCAAGGGCAATCCGGTTGCCCAGAACCGCTACGCGAGGATGCTCAATGCCGGCCGTGGAGTCGAAAAGAACCTTACCGAAGCGATGGCCTGGCACCTGATGGCGCGCCTCCGGAACATCTCCGACCCCATGCTCGACGGCGTCTTCGGCAGCCTCAGTGAAGAAGAAAAGAAGCGCGCCGAAGCGATCCTGAAGGCTTGGCTGCAAAGTAAAGCGCCACCGAATACTTAATTTGACCGCTTAATCGTTGTTTTTCGTTCGCGTTGGCCGCTCGCTGCGCTCGCCAGCGCGAACGGGCTTGACGGGAGTGTCTCAGCACGGCACTGGAGCCGCTGCTTCCGAGGAATTCCATGAAAATCAACGGCAACGAAATCCGCCCCGGCATGGTGATCGAGTATCAGAACTCGCTCTGGGCCGCGGTGAAAACCATGGCGGTCAAGCCCGGCAAGGGCCCCGCCTACAACCAGGTCGAACTCAAAAACCTGATCGACGGCCGCAAGCTCAACAACCGCTTCGGCTCCGACGAAAAGGTCGAGCGTGCGCGCCTCGAGCAGAAGGACTTCCAGTATCTCTACAAGGAAGGCGACAGCCTCGTCTTCATGGATACCGACAGTTACGAGCAGATTCAGCTTGCCGAAGAATTTGTCGGCGAACGCGCGCTGTTCCTCCAGGACGGCATGCAGGTCACGCTGGAGATGCACGATGAGCGCCCGATCAACATCAGGCTGCCCGACTACGTGACGCTGGAGATCGTCGAAGCTGATCCGGTCGTGAAGGGCCAGACCGCGGCATCATCCTACAAGCCGGCCAAGCTCGAGAACGGCCTTCGCGTCATGGTGCCGCCGTTCATCGGCACCGGCGAAAAGGTCGTCGTCGACACCAACGAAGTCGCCTACGTGCGCCGCGCCGAGTAAGCGGTGTCGCTGCGTTCCGCCAATATCACTGTCATGACCGCAGCGGCCCGCAAGGCGGGCCGCGCGCTCATTCGCGACTTCAACGAGGTTGAGCACCTTCAGGTCTCGCTGAAAGGACCTGCGAATTTCGTTTCCGCAGCCGACAAGAAGGCGGAAGACACCATCTTCAATGAATTATCGAAGGCGCGGCCGACTTTCGGTTTCCTGATGGAAGAGCGCGGCGAGGTGAAGGGCTCGGACGGTCAGCACCAGTTCATTGTCGATCCGCTCGACGGCACCACGAATTTCCTGCACTCGATTCCGCTGTTCGCGGTTTCGATCGGATTGGTGAAGGACGGCATCCCTATCGCGGGCGTCATTTACAATCCGATCTATGACGAAATGTATGCCGCCGAACGCGGGCAAGGCGCCTACCTGAACAACCGCCGCCTGCGTGTCGCCGCGCGTAAAGTCCTCGGCGATGCCGTGATCTCCTGCGGCATTCCGCATCACGAACGCGGCGATCACGAACGCTTCCGCCGCGAACTCGGCGTGCTGCAAAAACAGGTTGCCGGTCTGCGCCGTACCGGCGCTGCCGCGCTCGACATGGCCTGGACCGCCTCCGGCCGCTTCGACGGTTTCTGGGAGCGCGATCTTTCGCCGTGGGATCTCGCCGCCGGTATCGTGCTCCTCCAGGAAGCGGGCGGCTTCGTCACCGATCTCGACGGTCACATGAACATGCTGCGCGTCGGTTCTGTCGTCTGCGGGAACTACGACATCCACGCCGCGCTGCTCGCGGCACTGAAAAGCGCGTAGGCGCCCGCCGTCATTCCGCCGTCACCGGACTCTACATATCCGTCGTCTGTGCCATACTTGATCTGGCGAAGGTGAGGAGCGGCGGATGGCAAAGAAAAAGCGCGAAACGGAAGCACTCGACGGCTACAGCAAGATTTCGTCGCCGCGGATTTTCCTGTTCCGGATGATGGTGTTTCTGGTGCTCGCGGCGCTTGTCGCGGTGCTTCTGTACCGGCAGATCTTCGCAGCCTTTCTCGCGAACCCGCTCCTGAATGGAATCATTCTAGGGGTTCTCCTGATTGGCGTCGTGCTCGCGTTCCGGCAGGTCATGCGGTTGTTCCCGGAAGTGCACTGGGTGAACAGCTTCCGCCTCGCCGATCCGGGCATAGCCATCGATCGCCCTCCCGTGCTGCTCGCGCCGATGGCAACCCTCCTGCGTGACCGCATGGGCCGTATGGTGATCTCGCAGATCACGATGCGCGGGATTCTCGAATCGATTGGCACGCGCCTAGATGAGCAGCGCGATGTCGGCCGCTACCTCACAGGCCTCCTGGTCTTCCTCGGACTGCTCGGCACGTTCTGGGGTTTGCTCGAAACCGTCGGTTCCGTCGGCCGCGTGATTCAGTCGCTCGATGCGAGCGGCGACTCGGGCCGCGTTTTCGACGATCTGAAAACGGGTCTGGCCGCGCCGCTCGGCGGCATGGGTATCGCGTTCTCGTCTTCGCTGTTCGGTCTCGCCGGCTCGCTTGTGCTCGGCTTTCTGGATCTGCAGGCGAGCCAGGCACAGAACCGCTTCTACACCGATCTCGAAGACTGGCTTTCGACCACGGTAGCCGATCTCGGCGCGGTCGAACTCGATACCTCGAACGCGGCGGCGCCGCTCGCCGCCGCAATCCAGCGTCTGGAAAAGTCGGTGGAGAGCGCGGGCGGCGACCGCAGTTCCAAAGCCATGGTCAATCTCGCGAGCAGTCTGCAGGAACTCGTCCAGCACATGCGCGGCGAACAACAGATGCTGCGCGACTGGGTCGAGGCGCAGTCCGAGCGCCAGAACGACATCCGCGACGTGCTGGAACGGCTCGCGCGCGCGGACGCCGACAACAAGAGGCGTTAAGGAAATGGCGCTGGGCCGTTCACGCGCCGACCGCAGGGTCGATTACTGGCCGGGCTTCGTCGATGCGTTGTCGACGCTGCTGCTCGTTTTCATCTTCCTGATTTCGATCTTCACGGTCGCGCAGTTCTTCCTCAGTCAGGAAATCGCCGGCAAGCAGAACCAAGTCGTGCGTCTCCAGGTGCAACTCAAGCAGTTTGCCGACCTCTTGGCGCTGGAGCGCGCGACCACTTCGTCGCTGGAAGACCAGCTTACCGGGTTGCGCGCGACATTGCGCGGCGCGGAGGCCGAGCGCGACAAGCTGCGCGGCGACAGCAGCGCCGCAGGCGACGCCAAGAGCCGGATCCAATCGCTCGCCTCCGACCTTGAGGCGGAGAAAAAACTGAGCGACCAGCAGGTCTCGCAGATCTCGCTGCTCAACCAGCAACTCGCGGCCTTGCGCCGTCAGATCGGCGCGCTGGAAGCCGCACTCGACGCCTCAGAAAAGCGCGAGAAGGAAAGCCAGACCAAGATTTCCGATCTCGGCTCGCGGCTGAACGTGGCGCTCGCACAGCGCGTTCAGGAGTTGAATCGCTACCGCTCCGACTTCTTCGGGCGGCTGCGCACCGTGCTCGGCAACCGGCCGGAAATCCGGATCGTCGGCGACCGCTTCGTATTCCAGTCCGAAGTCTTCTTCGATCCCGGCTCCGCGGAACTGAAAGATGGCGCCACCCCCGAACTCGACAAGCTGGCTACGGCGCTGCTTGAACTGATCGATAAAATTCCGAAGGACATCCCCTGGGTGCTGCGCGTGGACGGGCATACCGACGTGCGGCCGATCGCGAGCGCGCGCTTCCCGTCCAACTGGGAGCTTTCGGCGTCGCGCGCGATCTCGGTCGTAAAGTATCTGATCACACGCGGCATCCCCGCCGACCGCGTGGTGGCCGCGGGCTTCGGCGAATTCCAGCCGATCGACCCCGCAAATAACGATGACGCCTACCGCCGCAACCGCAGGATCGAACTGAAGATCACGGAGCGGTAGCTTCGAACACGGCGCGTTCCTCGCCTTGGCCGTGACGACTACGGAATATGATTGAACTGCAAATCCGCGAGCCGCGAATAAAGTCCGCCGCTCGCCGAAAGCGTCGCGTGCGTGCCTTCTTCGACCACGCGGCCCTTTTGCAGCACGACGATACGATCCGCGCCGAGCACCGTCGCCAGCCTGTGTGCGATCACGAGCGAGGTGCGCCCTGCCATGATCCGCTCGAGCGCCTTCTGCACCAGCGCCTCGCTTTCGGCATCGAGCGCCGAAGTTGCCTCGTCGAGAAGAAGAAGCGGTGCATCGCGCAGGACGGCGCGTGCGATCGCAAGCCGCTGGCGCTGCCCGCCGGAGAGCGTGACCCCGCGTTCACCGACTTGCGTATCGAAGCCTTGCGGCAGGTTGCGGACGAATTCATCGACCAGCGCGGTTTCCGCGGCACGCCTGACGGCCTCGTCGCTTGCGCCCGGTTTGCCGTAGCGGATGTTCTCGGCAATCGATGCGGCAAAAATCGCGGGCTCCTGCGGCACCAGCGCAATATGTTGCCTGACCTCGCGCGGATCGGCTTTCGCAATATCGACGCCGTCGAACAGAATCCTGCCCGACTTCGGGTCGTCGAAGCGCAGGAGCAGATGAAAGATCGTGCTCTTGCCCGCGCCCGAAGGGCCGACGACGGCGATGCGCTCGCCCGGCGCGGCATTGATGCTCACACCGTTCAGAACCGGCGCGTCCTTGAGCGTAGGATAGGCATAGGAGACGCTCTCGAAGCGGACTTCACCGCGCGGCTTCGGGGGAAGCGCCGCAGGATGCGCGGGGGCCTTGATCGACGGCTCGATATGCAGAAGTTCGACGATCCGTTCGGCAGCACCCGCGGTCTGCGAGATTTCGCCGCCGACTTCCGCGAGCGCCCCGAGAGCGCCCGCCGCGAATACGGAATAGAGCACGAACTGGCCGAGCGTTCCCGGGGTCATCTCGCCCGCGAGCACGCTCTGCGCGCCGGACCACAGGATCAGCACGACGCAGGCGAAGGCGAGAAAAATCGCGACCGCGGTCAGGAACGAACGCGCGAGGGTTGCATCACTCGCCGCTCCGAATGCCTCTTCGATCGCGGCTCCAAAGCGCGTCTTCGCAGCCTCTTCGGCGGTCATCGCCTGCACCGTGCGCACCGCGCCGATCGCTTCGACGGCAAAAGCGGTTGCGTCGGCGAGCCGGTCCTGCGCCAGGCGCGAGCGCCTCCGCACCGTGCGCCCAAATCCAAACAGCGGCAGCATGACGAGCGGAATGGCGATGAGCACGAGCAGCGAGAGTTTCGGGCTCGTAATCACCATCATGCCCACCGCGCCGATCAGGAGGAGAAGATTGCGCAGCGCCACCGATGCCGAGGAGCCGACCGCGGACTTGATCTGCACCGTATCTGCCGTGAGCCGCGAGCCGATTTCGCCCGCGCGGGCGCGGTCGAAGAAGGCCGCATCCAGCGAAACGATGCGGGCAAAAACCGCGCTCCGGAGATCGGACACCACGCGCTCGCCGATGGTCGTGACGAGATAGTAGCGGACGGCACTCGCGATCGCGAGAATTGCCACCACGCCGAGGATCGCGAGGAAGTACTGGTTGATGGTCCCGCCCGCGCCGGCCCCGAAGCCGAGGTCGATCATCCGCCGCACCGCGAGCGGGATCGCGAGCGTCGCAAGCGCCGCGGCAAAGAGCGCGAGCAATGCCGCCATGAACCGCCCGGGATAGCGCAGCACATAGGGCAACAGGGCAATCAGCGGCCGGAACCGGGGTCTGGCACCGTTTTCGGGCCCTTCCGGCCGTTCGGATCGCTCGGCTTGAGTCACAGGAAGCTCTCGGCTATATCGCCCGCCAATCAGCAGGGCTTGATTAGATCGACCGGCGCGGCGCCCCTAGCCCGCGAGAAGGCAGAGGATTGGCGATGAAAGAAGGCATTCACCCCGACTATCACACCATCAAGGTCGTGATGACGGACGGCTCGGAATACACGACGCGCTCGACTTGGGGCAAGGAGGGCGACACCCTCAACCTCGACATCGACCCGAAGACGCACCCGGCCTGGACCGGCGGCTCGGCGCAGCTGCTCGACCGCGGCGGCCGTTTGTCGCGCTTCAAGAACAAGTTCGGCACCATCGGCGCCGCCAAGGAAAAGAAATAAGCAAAAGAAGTAAGCGCGTCTTCCGCCGCTTCCTGAGACACAAAACCCCGCGGGCGACCGCGGGGTTTTTTGCTTTTACCGCTTGGTATCGAACGCCGCGCGCAGAAGCCCGATCTGCGCTTCGACCGGATTGGAAGCGTCGATCTTCTCGGGCGCCTTCATATTGTAGACAAGTTGGTCGAGCCGCAGCACCTGTTCGTGAATGTTGCGCGACGTATCGATCAGATCCCGCAGGCGCTGCGGCAGCGACGCCATGGATTCCTCGTGCGGCGGATCCCAGGTCGTGAGCTTTACCTTGGTTTTTTCCGTCTTCGCCTGATCGAAGGACAGCTCGCCCTCGTTCACCGCGCGCTGCAGCAGGAGCCAGGACGCAATCTGCATGAGGCGCGTCGTCAACCGCATGGACTCGGTCGCGTAAGCGAGCGCCGCAGGACGCGTGAGCGACTTCGCTTCCGCGCGGCCGGGACCGTCGAGATAAGCGGCGGTCGCTTCCACAAGCGCCATGCCTTCGCGAAAGAGCACGCCGAACTGCTCGCCCTGCGCCATGCGCGCGGCGAGATGAACCGGACGATCCTGTTTTTCGACTGGGTCGGACATTGTTTCCCCCGGCGCGCCCCGCGCCGGGCCCCTCTTTAACGCATTGCGCGCCGCGATCCAAAGTCCGCGGACACGTATTCAGCCGAAGTTCCGTGCAAGTTGCGCGCCGCCCACACTGTGCGGGATCGGGACAAAAAAAGAGCCGCCCAAAGGAGCGGCTCTGAAGTCTGTTCACAGGGAGGCGTCAAACAGAGTGGACAGGAGCCACTCGACGTCCAGAAGCTGGACACTTCCGATAGTGATCTCGAAACCTTAATGAGAGGTAAATTCGTAAAATTCGTATGAATTTCAACGCTTGAAGACGGCGTCGGCCGCCGACTTCGAAGCCTGCTTGCGGCCGATATCGGCTTCCAGACGCGCGATCTCTTCTTGCAGCAGCGTGATCCGCTCGCGCAGTTCCTCGACCGAAACCAGCGACAGGTCTGCGCCGATCTCGTGCGCGATCTTCTTCTTGGGACGGTCGTCGTCATCGGGTTTCATCGTTGCCTCCGCATTATCGGTCCGAATGTAGCGGCGAAGGCCTCGGATTGTCATGGCCCGCCGCACCCCGTAGAGAACGGCCGATCAATCTGGAGCCCGTGATGACCCTGCCCGACAAGATGACCGTGATCGCGATGACCGCACCCGGCGACCCGGACGTGCTGAAGCCGCAGACACGCGACGTGCCAAAGCCCGCGGCTGCGCAGATTCTTGTGAGAGTACATGCGGCGGGCGTGAACCGGCCCGACGTCATGCAGCGGCAGGGCAAGTATCCGCCTCCGGCGGGCGCGCCGGATTACCCGGGACTCGAAATCGCAGGCGAGGTCGCAGCGGCAGGCAGCAAGGCAACGCGCTGGAAAGTCGGCGACAAAGTCTGCGCGCTCGTCGCCGGCGGAGGCTATGCCGAATTTGCGGTTGTCGACGAAACCAACGCGCTTCCCGTACCGGATGGATTTTCCTTCGTGGAAGCCGCAGCACTTCCCGAAACCTTCTTCACCGTCTGGCACAACGTGTTCGAGCGCGGCCGCCTGAAGGCGGGCGAGACCATGCTCATACACGGCGGCACCAGCGGCATCGGCACCACCGCGATCATGCTCGCCAAAGCCTTCGGCGCGAAAGCGATCGCGACCGCTGGCTCGAAAGACAAGACCGATGCCTGCGTTAAGCTCGGTGCGGATTTCGCAATCGACTACAAGACACAGGACTTCGTCGCGCTCACGAAGGAATACACCGGCGGCAAGGGCGCCGATCTGATCATCGACATGGTCGGCGGCGACTACGTCGACCGCAATCTCGATGCAGCCGCAGTCGAAGGCCGGATCGTCCAGATCGCGACCCAGAAGGGCTTCAAGGTCGAGATGAACCTCGTGAAGATCATGCAGAAGCGGCTGACGCTGACGGGCTCCACGCTGCGCCCGCGTCCTGTCGCGGACAAGGCGGCGATTGCCGACGCACTGCGGGAGAAGGTCTGGCCCCTGCTTGCCCAGGGCAAGATCAGGCCGGTCATCGACAGCACGTTCGTCCTCGCAGAGGCCAACAAGGCTCATGCCCGCATGGAATCCTCCAATCATGTCGGGAAAATCGTGCTGACGGCCTAATGAAACTTCCTCGTCATCGCCGGGACGAGCCCGGGCATGACGAAGATAAGCAATCTGATCCGCGTTAACCCCGTTTCCGCCTCGCCTTGCCGCCGCCGCAAGCGGCGGCTAGTCCTTTTTGAGGCCAGGAGGGGGTTCCGGGCTCTAGTACCCACTGGTCCCGGAGGTCCGAATATTGCGGTTCGGAAGACTAGTATTTGCGTGCTTCGCCCTGCTCGCGGCTTCCGCGAGCTTTGCTCCCGTTCGCGCGGTTGAAGCCGTCATTATCCGCCCGAACACGCCTGCGCTCGATCTTCTTCCGGCGGTCGAACGCCACACCACCGATGGCGACCGTCTCCAGGTTTCCACCGCGCCAGGTTCGGACGGCATCGTGCGCCGCATCGAAGTCCGCGCGAGAAACGCGCGCGGCGCCACGAACTGGATCGTGTTCGCGCTTTCGAACAACACGGACGAACAGATCGACCGCCTGTTGGTCGCGCCGAATTATCTGATGTCCGGCTCCGGTCTGTTCTGGCCGGATCTCGGTGCATCGCGCATCGTGAATCTCACGCCAAGCCAGGGCTTCCGTCCCGACCGGCAAAACGCATCCGACGCATCGGTCTATCTGATTACGATGGACCCCGGCTCAACGGTCACCTTCGTGGTCGAACTTTCGTCGCCGGATATTCCGCAGCTCAGACTCTGGGAGCCGCGCGCCTACGAAGCCAAGGTCAACTCGTTCACGCTCTATAACGGCATCGTCATCGGCGTCGCGGGCCTGCTCGCACTGTTCCTGACAATCCTCTTCGTCGTCAAAGGCAGCCTCATGTTCCCGGCTGCCGCGGCACTCGCATGGGCGGTGCTCGCCTATATCTGCATCGATTTCAATTTCTGGACCAAGGTGTTTTCACTTTCGCCTGCCGCCGAACAATTCTGGCGGGCATCCGGCGAAGCCATCCTGGCCGCGACATTGGTCGTGTTCCTGTTTGCCTATCTCAATCTTGGCCGCTGGAACGTCCGCTATTCGCAGGTCGCCGTGGTCTGGCTGGTGTTCCTTACGGCGCTCGTGGGCCTTGCGCTGTTCGACCCGCCGATCGCGGCCGGCATCGCGCGCATGTCGCTGCTCTTCGTCGCATTCGCGGGCTTCGGTCTCGTGCTCTTTCTTTCCACGCACGGCTTCGACCGCGCGGTGCTGCTGATCCCGACATGGTTCCTGTTCACGATGTGGGTCCTCGCAGCTGGGCTCGCGGTATCCGGTGCGATCACAAACGATCTTGCGGCGCCCGCGCTCCTGGGCGGTCTCGAGCTGATCGTCATGCTGATTGGCTTCACGGTCATGCAGCATGCCTTCGCGGGCGTATCCGCCGACGGCATGATGAGCGACGTCGAGCGGCGTGCGCTTGCCGTGACGGGCGCGGGCGAAATCGTCTGGGACTGGGATGTAATCCGCGACCGCATCTTCGTAAGCCCCGAAGCGGAGGCTCTGCTCGGCCTGAAGCGCGGCGCGATGGAAACGGAGGCGCAGACTTGGCTGGAATACGTGCATCCATCCGAACGCGACCGTATCCGTCTTGCGCTCGACGGCCTGCTCGATCACCGTCGCGGACGCATCATGCAGTCGATGCGGCTCAAAGCTGAAGACGGTCACTATTTCTGGTTCTCGCTGCGCGCGCGGCCGGTCGTTGGCACCGACGGCGAAGTGCTACGCGTCGTCGGCACCATGAACGACATCACCGAATTGAAAGTCGCCGAAGAACGACTCCTTCAGGACGCGGTGCACGACAACCTGACCGGACTGCCGAACCGCGAACTGTTCCTCGACCGTCTGGATGCCGCGATCAACTTCGCGAAAGCCGACGACAAGATGCGCCCTACGCTTATCATCGTCGATCTCGACCGTTTCAAGCAGCTCAACGCCTCGGTCGGCACGACCGCAGGCGACTCGATCCTCTTGACCGTCAGCCGCCGCCTCACGCGGTTGCTCAAGCCGCAGGACACGCTTGCACGCATCGCCGGCGACCAGTTCGCGATCGTGCTCCTGTCCGAACGCGAAGCCGACCGCATCACCGCATTCGCGGACACCATCCGCCGCAGCGTGCGCGCACCGATTGGCTTCGGCGAGCGGCAGATTTTCCTCACGGCCTCGATCGGCATGGCGCTGGTAGACGGTCAGACCAAAGACCGCGGCGAGATTCTGAAGAACGCAGAACTCGCGATGCACGCCGCCAAGCAGGCCGGCAACGACCGGATCGAGGTCTTCAAACCGTCGATGCGCAACGACAAGATCGACCGTCTCACGCTGGAATCGGACCTTCGCCGCGCATTGGAGAGAGACGAGATCATCGTCATGTACCAGCCGATCGTCCGGCTGGAGGACCGCCGTGTCGCCGGCTTCGAGTCGCTCCTGCGCTGGAACCATCCGAAGCTAGGGCGCGTCGGGCCTGCGGAATTCATTCCGATCGCGGAAGAAACCGGCATGATCGTCGAGATCGGCCGCTTCGTGCTGGACCGCTCCGCCCGCCAGCTCGCGGTCTGGCAGCGTGCAATGCGCGGCGGGACGCCGCTTTTCCTGAGCGTAAACATCTCTTCGCGGCAACTGATGCGGCACGATCTCATCCAGGACGTAAAGAGCGTGCTTTCGCGCCATGTGCTCGCTCCGGGCACGCTGAAACTCGAATTGACCGAGTCGCTCGTGATGGAGAACCCCGAGCTTGCCGCGCAGATGCTGCACAAGATCCGGGAACTCGGCGCCGGCCTTTCGCTCGACGACTTCGGCACCGGCTATTCGTCGCTGGCTTACCTGCAACGCTTTCCGTTCGACACCATCAAGATCGACCAGCAATTCGTCAAAGGCTCCGGCAACAAGCGCGGCGCGCGGCCGGTGATCCTGCGCTCGATCGTGCAGCTTGCACACGATCTCGGCATGGACGTCGTGGCGGAAGGCGCGGAGTCGGATTCCGACGCGGTCGAACTGTACCAGATCGGCTGCGAATACGTGCAGGGTTTCGCCTTCGGCGAGCCCATGACCACCGAAGAGGCCCGCCAGCTGATCGCACCCGAAATCAAACCGCGCGCGGGCGTACGGCCCGTCAAACCGGTGGTAGCAGGCTAGATCTCAGGCGTGTCCGGCCTCGGATGACAGCATCGCGGGATCGACGCCGATCTTCTTCAGGGCCAATTCGTATTTGTGCTCGGCATCCGTACCGAAGATGAGCGCGCGGTCGGCTTCGCAGTTGAGCCAGCCGTTCGCCTGAATCTCGCTCTCGAGTTGCCCCGGCGCCCAGCCGGCATAACCGAGCGCAAGCACGGCGTTCTCCGGCCCGCTGCCGTTTGCAATCGCCTTCAGGATATCGAGCGTCGCGGTCAGGCAGATGCCGCCGTTGATCGGCAAGGTCGAGTCTTTCACAAAGTAGTCGGCGCTATGCAGAACGAAACCGCGCTGCGTTTCGACCGGGCCGCCCTTCAACACGCGCACACTCTCGCCATGCTTCGGCAGTTCGATCAGTCCTTCACCGGGGACGACATCGAGTTGCACGAGCAGGTCCGAGAAGCGGATATTCGGCGCAGGCTGGTTGACGATGATTCCCATCGCGCCCTCAGACGAATGCGCGCAGAGGTAGATCACCGAGCGGTTGAAACGCTCGTCTTGGATGGTCGGCATCGCGACCAGCACCTGACCGTCGAGATAGCCGTCGTTCGTCGTTTTCGAAGACTCGCGTGCAATCTTCATAGGGGAAAGCCTATCCGGGCGCGGACGGAATGAAAATGCGGCATGGGGACGATACCACTCACGCATTCGTGGTTGGGCTCCTGCCCGATTCGATGTTTACGGTGCCTTCGTGGTGAAAAAATGCATTTCGACAGACTAGGTTCCACGCTCCTTTCCGCCGCACTGCTTGCGGCACTTGCAGGCAATGCGCAGGCGGATTCCTCGCAGCCCGTCGCGGCGGGCGAAGCGCTCGTCCGGCTGCTTGCCTCGGGTACAGGCGATACAAATTCCGCGCCAGTTTTCAGGGGCGGAATTGAAGTCGTTCTGACCCCCGGCTGGAAAACCTATTGGCGATATCCGGGCGATGCCGGCATTCCGCCGCGCTTCGACTGGAGCGGATCCGAAAACGTCGCGCACGTCGAGGTGCTCTATCCCGCACCGAAGCGGATCACTGACGGAAGCGGGCAGACTTCGATCGGATACGAAACGCGCGTCACATTTCCCCTGCGGATCACGGCGAAAGACCCGGCCATGCCCGTCACGCTTCGCCTGAAAATGGATTTCGCCACCTGCGACAAACTCTGCATTCCGGCGCAGGCCGAGACCGCTCTCACCTTCTCATCCGCCGCCACGCAAGAGCCGTCCCTCGACGAGGCGGAGAAGCGCGTGCCCATCAGGATCGGCCCGAAGGACTCTTCGCCGCCCGCCGCATTCGAGGCGCGGGTCGAGCGCGGAAAAGCCGCGGACGGCAGCGATCGGCGCATCGTCATCAAGACGCTCACCGCGCCAGCCGGGAAATTCGACCTCTTTGCCGAAGGGCCGGACGAAGAATGGACGCTCTCGCTGCCCCAGCTTCTGGAAGCGAAGGCGGGCAAAGCGATTTTTGTAATTCCGCTTGCCGATTCGCGGTTCGGCAAAGCCGATGTGCCGCCGAAACTGCGCCTGACCCTGATTGCAGGCAAGCAAGCTTTCGAGACCGAAATCCCTCTCGACTAACGTCGCGCGCTGACTAGGATGCGCCGCGCACAAAAGAGGCGAGAGTGAATATGACCATCAAAGTGGGCGAGCGGCTTCCCGACGCAACCTTTCAGACCATGACGGCGGACGGCATCAAGCCAAAAACCGGCGCCGAAATCTTCGCCGGCAAGAAAGTCGTCTTGTTCGGCGTACCGGGAGCCTTCACGCCCACATGCTCGCGCAATCACCTGCCCGGCTTTATCGACAAGGCGGATGAGTTCTTCGCAAAAGGCGTGGATGCGATCGCAGTAACCGCCGTGAACGACGTGCATGTCATGGGCGCGTGGGCAAAGGCCAACCCGGGCAAGATCGAGTTTCTCGCCGACGGCAACGGCGCCTTCGTGAAGTCGATCGGCCTAGACTATGACGGCACGGAGCGGTTGATGGGTCCGGTGCGCTCACGCCGCTACGCGCTCTATGCCGTGGACGGTGTCGTCAAGGTGCTCAATGTCGAGGAAGTCACCTCGAAGGCCGAAGTCTCTGGCGCCGACAATCTGCTGAAGTCGATCTGACGCTTACGCAATAATATCCGGGAACAACTGGTCCTCGATCGCGCCGATGCGGTCGCGGAGTTGCAGCTTGCGCTTCTTCAGCCGCTGCACCTGAATCCGGTCATGGCCGTTGGCCGTGAGCAGCGCATCGATCGCCGAGTCGAGGTCGCGATGCTCCTGCTTCAACTGTTCCAGTTCGAGCATGAGTTCGCGTTCTTCATCCCGCGTCATCGCATAGCCGCATTTGCAGACAGCCGAACCGGCCAAAAACGAAGTATCGCGCCGCACTGGAACCCGGGCAAGCACCGGAGCCTGCGTCGCTTTTTCCATTTCTACACCAAGCCGGTGGATTGTTGCGCCGCCACGTGCCGGTTTTGATCGACTTCCACGGACAAGGGTGGCAGGATTCTCCGTCTCGAACTGCAACCAGGGAGAGATCGGAACCCATGTCGATTCAGTCGCATTTGACCGAACTTGAACGGAAGCATGAGGCTTTGGAGCGCGAGATCGAAGCCGAACGCACTAACCCCGGAAGCGACAGCCTCCGGCTTGCGGAATTGAAGCGCCGGAAACTCTCGCTCAAGGATGAAATCGCCAGATTGCAGGAAGAAACGCTGCACTGACTCCAAGCCATCAGGGAAATTCGTGTGCGCCGCCGGCCCGTCGCCGGCGGTTTCCTTTTCGGCACGGCGGTAAGGTTAGCGCGAAAGCCTAACGCGTAGGCTTAACCGGGAGTTACACGAGACAGAACAATTATCCTGTTTAATTTGCTGCTCGCCCCGTGGCCGGGATGCGTCCGCGCTTTTTCGCGTGACGCGGCCGCAGGCGAGGAACAAATGAAACGAATAGTGGTAGCGGCACTTGCGATCATGCTGCTCGCGATACCGGCAACGGCCGAAGCGCAGCAGAAAAAGAAGCAGAACGACGATCAGAACCCGCTGATCTTTCTCGTCGGAATCTTCAGCGCCGGGAACTGCATCATCACCTGCGGCGGTGCGGTGAAGACGGTCGCGACCACCACATGGATCTCGCAGGAAGAGACCTTCGTTACGACCGTTACGAATAAGAAGGTTTACGGCAGTTATCTCGGCGGCGCGATGGCCTGCACGTTTCTGTGGCCCTTCATCAATCACCTGTCGGGCGGCGAGGAGCCGACATCCGAGGAAGCCGCGCTGATAACGCTCGGCTGCTGGGTGCCGGGTCTCGGGATCGTCCTTCACCTCCAGAACCAAAACGCGTCCTGAACACCTGCTGGCGAAAGAAAAAGCCCGGCGCGATCGCTCGCACCGGACTTGTATTTTCTTGGTTCGGAAGCAGGCGTTACATCGCCTTGAGGTTCGCCGCAGCGGCCTTGCCACGCTCGGTCGCAACATCGAACGAAACCTTCTGGCCTTCGTTCAAGGTCTGCAAACCCGCGCGCTGCACGGCAGAGATGTGGACGAACACGTCCTTGCCGCCGTCATCCGGCTGGATGAAACCAAAACCCTTCTGCGTATTGAACCACTTCACGGTACCAGTAGCCATTCACGGCCTCCTTGAAACGCACGTCCTAGTGCGGTCGTCGTCGCCGCCCACGACCATCGCGAGCGTCGTAACAATCCGAGTTTTGGGAAGTGTCTTGCAGATAGCCCCCAAAACAGGAGCGTCGTATCAAGGCCAGCCAAACCCAGTTGCGAGGCGAGGTGACTCGAAATTTGAGGCAAGGTCAAGGCGCGGCGAAACCCCCAAAGGCACGCTGAGTTACTCTCTCGGATTTTCATCAAATCGCCGGCCCGGCTTTTCGTTCCCGTTTGCCAAAATAATTTTTCGAACCGCCCTGCGGACGCTTCACCCGGACAGGGGAAAGCCGGATTGGGAAGCATTGCTGGCATAATCGGTGGCGGGCTTCCTCCTTGCGCGGCCGCATAGTCCCGGCACTGGCAAATTTTTAGGCGGCATCCGCCTGAGGACCCGGGACTTACCTGTCAGCCCTCGCTGTTGATCTTCCGCTGCACCCGCTTGTCGAAGCGCTCGACGTTCACGACCACGCGCTCGTGCGTACCGCCGCCGATCGTTTCCTTCTCGTCTTCCGCGGTGACGTCGAAGAAGATGTTGCGGCCTTCGACTTTGGTCACGGTCGCCGTTGCTCTGATCTTCATGCCGACCGGGGTCGCCGCAATGTGCTTCACGTTGAGCAACGTGCCCAGGCTCTGATGGCCAGGCGGCAGCAGATGCTCGGCGGCCTTCAGCGCCGCCGCTTCGATCGCGTTGATCATCACGGGTGTTGCCAGCACGCGGATCTTGCCGGAGCCCACGCGCGGCGCGGTATGCTCCTCGCCGACGATCAGTTCAGCGGTGCCTGTCGCGCCTGCCTTGATGGCGGAAGTGGTGTCGGTCATTTTTCCTCGTCATCGCCGGGTTCGACCCGGCGATCCATGATGAAGTTCAGCGCGCGTTGAGAGACCGTATGGATTACCGGGCCTCGCACTGGCAAGGCCATGCTTCGCACGGCCCAGTGTAGCCCGGTAATGACGAGAAGTGACGCAGGCGACGCGCGATCAGTTGATCGTCGCACTCAATCGCCCCCGCTCTACCTCACCAGCTTCGCAGCCTCGCGGCCCGCGATGCGACCCGAGAAGATGCAGCCGCCCAAGAACGTGCCCTCCAGCGCGCGGTAACCGTGCACGCCGCCACCGCCGAAGCCCGCGACCTCGCCCGCCGCGAATACATTGCCGAGCGCGTTCTTGCCGTCTTTCAGCACACGCGCGGACAGATCGGTCTCGATGCCGCCGAGCGTCTTGCGCGTCAGCACCCAGAGCCGGACCGCGATCAGCGGCCCGGCCGCGGGGTCGAGCAGCTTGTGCGGCTTCACCGTGCGGATCAGCTTGTCGCCGATATAGACCCGCGCCGCGCGGATCGCGGCGATCTGCAAATCTTTGCCGTATTTATTGTCGAGATCGCGGTCGCGCGAAATGACTTCGCGCGTTACGGTCTCGAGACTCACGAGGTTCTTCTGCGTGAGCGCGTTCATTTTCGAAACGAGTTCGGGAAGCGTCGCCGCCGTCACAAAATCCTTTCCGGCATTCACGAACTTCTGCACCGGCGTCAGCGTGCCGCGGCCGCGCTTCAACACGCCGCGAATGCTTTTGCCCGTAAGATCCGGATTCTGCTCCTGCCCGGAAAGCGCGAACTCTTTTCCGATGATGCGCTGGTTCAGAAGGAACCACGAATGATCGTCGCCATGCTTTGTGATATGTTCGAGCGCACCCAAGCCGTCGTAACCAGGGAAAAGCGGTACCGGAAAACGTTTCCCGCGCGCATCGAGCCACAACGGCGTAGGGCCGGATAGAATCCGGATGCCGTGACGCGACCAGATCGGCGCGTAGTTGTCGATGCCTTCCGGGTAATGCCACATGCGGTCGGCGTTAATCAGCCGCCCGCCGGCAGCCTCGACCACGCCCTGCATCAGACCATCGACATGATCCGGCACACCCGAAAGCATCTGCGCGGGCGCGCGGCCCATGCTCGCAGGCCAGTTCTTGCGAACGAGATCGTGATTGCCGCCAATGCCGCCCGAAGTCACGATGATCGCCTGCGCTTTCAATTTGAAATCGCCGATCACCTTGCGCGACGACTTCGCCGCTCGCTCGACATTCGAAGCTTCGAGCACTTCGCCTTCCACGCCGTCCTCCGTGCCACCGGAGGCCGTCAGTTTCGTCACGCGATGACGGAAGCAGAATCGTACGAGACCTTTCTTTTCGGCTTCGCGCAGACGACGCACGAAGGGTTCGACCAACGCAGGCCCCGTACCCCAAGTGATATGAAAACGCGGCACGGAGTTGCCGTGACCGCTCGCGGTATAGCCGCCCCGCTCTGCCCAGCCCGGCACCGGAAACCAGCGCACGCCTTGCGCATGCAGCCACGCGCGCTTCTCGCCGCTTGCGAAATCGACGTAAGCCTCGGCCCATTTCCTGGGCCAGTGATCTTCCTCGCGGTCGAAGGCGGCGGAGCCCTGCCAGTCCTGCCAGGCGAGGTCGCGCGAATCCTTGATACCGAGACGGCGCTGCTCGGGACTATCAACCAGCATCAGCCCGCCGAACGACCAGTATGCCTGTCCGCCGAGCGACTGCTCCGGCTCCTGATCGAGCAGGATGACTTTCTTTCCGGCATCGGCAACCTCAGCCGCCGCGACGAGCCCAGCAAGACCGCCGCCGACGACAATGACATCCGCGTCCATTCATTCCTCCCGAACATTCCTGCTGTGCGCATTTGCACGCGCGGCTTTGCTTGCCGCTGTTTTCCTGCCTGCGTATAGCCTAGCGAAAGTTCCCGCCCGGCGCGACCGGCGCCCCTTTACGCAACGGCCTCCAATGAAAAAACTACCCGCCCGCTACACCCACTTCGTCGTACCGTTATTCCTGACCTTCTTCATGACCTCGATCGTCGCGGCCATAGCCACCATCAATGCGGTCGGTCTGAGTTGGTCGGCGGTCCCGCTTTGGGCGCGCGCATGGGCCGCGTCATGGGCGGCCGCCTTCCCGGCGGCACTCTTCATGCTGCCGTTCTCACGCTGGCTCGCCGGATTTTTCGTGCAGCAGCCGAAGTAACGCTCACTGTTTCTTGAACGTCCGCGAGACATAGGCGCGGATATTTTCGGCCGTTTCCTTCGCTTCCCAGACCTTCATGATCCGCTTTGTGATGCGGCCGCGGTCGCTTTTCAGGATCTGCCTTGCCGTTATCCGCATGTGCAGCTTGTTCGCGGCAAAGGCCTCCGCACGGATCGCAGCGAGCTGCCGCGCTTTTTCCAGCGCCCGCGGTATCAGGCGCTCCGCGCTCACCGCCTCGTCGGCGAAGCCGTTAGCGAGCGCGCCTGCGGTATCGAAAGTCTCCCCGCTCGCGGTGAATTTCGGGAAGTGCACCGGCGACGTCGTTGCGCGCAACACCTCGAATGCAAACGGCGGAAACGGCAAGCCGACGAGAAGCTCGGTGACGCCCATGCGGCCCGTGCCGCTCGCAAGCAACCGATAGTCGGCGCAGGCTGCAAGCACGCAGCCGCCCGCGATCGCGTGCCCGTTGACCGCAGCGATCACGGGTTTCGGAAAATAGAAGATCTCCTCGTACATCTCGTCGAGTGCGAGCACGAGATCGCGCAAATATTTCCGTCCGCCTTCGGCTGCGCGCGGAAGATCGACGCCGGCTGAGAAAATCTTGCCCTCGGCGGCGAGGATGACAGCGCGCGTTTCTGACTTCGCGAGACGGCGAAATTCTTTCCGAAGCGCCTTGCAGAACGCGACATCGAGCGCGTTCGCCTTACCGTATCGCAGCGTCAGGACGGCGATACCGCTTTCATCGCGGATTTCGAACAAGCTCAGCGACCGTCTTTGTGTTTGTGCTGGACGTAGACGAAGAACGTAAGGGCCAGGATCACCGCGCCGATACCGCCGCCGAGCAGGAGAATGTTCTGCGAGCCGTCGCCGACGATCGCGCGACCGAGGAAGAAGACCGCGAGAACGAGGATGACGACACCGGAGAGCGTCACCTTCAGGTCGTCGATGGTTTCCACCACCAGCCACTTTGGAAGCGGAATGCGGTCCTGAATGTAGAGCTGATAGAGACCGATCGCGATCACGTGCAGCACGGTCACGATCAGGAACGCATCGACCGACTCGATGGCGGCGAGCGTAAGTTCCTTCGCATTCGTCTTCCAGCGTAAGAGCTGGATGACGGCTTCGACAATTTCCCAGACGGCATGCACGAGGAGCGCAGTTGCAATCGCGAAGGTCGCAACAATCGCGAGCAGCATGCTTCCGCGTGCAAGGAGCACGAAGAAGCCGAGAAACGGCCGCTCCTTGAGCGCTAGCCGCCAGTCGATGTCTTTTTGCAGCGCGAGTTTTTGTTTTCTCGGTTTGTTCGCCATCAGACTTCCCTCGTCATTTCGCGCAGCTTGAACTTCTGGATCTTGCCGGTCGAAGTCTTCGGCAATTCCACGAAGACGATGTGGCGCGGCACCTTGTAACCCGCGAGATTGCTCTTGCAGTGCGCGATCAGCTCGTCCTTGGATGCGTTCTTGCCCGGCTTCAACTCGATGAAGGCGCAAGGGGTTTCGCCCCATTTGTCGTCAGCTTTCGCGACCACGGCAGCGGCCTGCACGGCGGGATGCTTGTAGAGCGCGTCCTCGACCTCGATCGAGGAAATATTCTCACCGCCCGAAATGATGATGTCCTTGGAGCGGTCCTTAAGCTGGATGTATCCGTCCGGATGCATCACGCCGAGATCGCCGGAGTGAAACCAGCCGCCCGCGAAGGCCGCGTCGGTCGATTTCTTGTTCTTCAGATAGCCCTTCATTACCACGTTGCCGCGGAACATGACCTCGCCCATCGTCTCGCCGTCGCGCGGCACCGGCTTCATGGTTTCAGGGTCCATCACGTCGAGGCCTTCGAGCGGCGCGATGGTGACGCCCTGACGCGCCTTCTTCGCAGCCTGCGCTGCTGGATCGAGCAAATCCCACTCGGCATGCCAGTCGTTCACGGCTGCGGGGCCGTAGGTTTCCGTGAGGCCGTAGAGATGGGTCACGTTGAAGCCCGCACCCTTCATGCCGGCGAGCACCGCTTCCGGCGGGGGTGCTGCGGCGGTGAAGAACTCGACCACATGCGGCAACGGCTTCTTTTCTTCTTCCGGCGCGTTCAAGAGTGTCGCCATCACGATCGGCGCACCGCACAGATGCGTAACCTTGTGCTCGGCGATGAGATCGAACATCAGTTTCGCGCGTACCTGACGAAGGCAGACATGCGTGCCCGAGCACACCGAGATCGACCACGGGAAGCACCAGCCGTTGCAATGAAACATCGGCAGCGTCCAGAGATAGACCGCGTGCTTCTTCATGCTGCCGGTCAGCACATTGCCGGTAGCAAGCAGCGCGGCCCCGCGATGATGATAGACGACGCCCTTCGGATCGCCGGTCGTGCCGGAAGTATAATTGAGCGAGATCGCATCCCATTCGTCGCCCGGCGCAGCGCGCTGATAATTTTCGTCGCCTTCGCCAACGAGCGCTTCGTAATCGAGCGTACCGATCTTCTCGCCGTCGCCTTTATATTCGGGATCGTCGTAATCGATGACCAGCGGCTTCACCTTGCAGAGTTTCAGCGCTTCCTTCGCCATCCTCGAAAATTCTTTGTCGACGATGACGATCTTCGCTTCGCCGTGATCCAGCGAAAAGCCGATGGTCGCGGGATCGAGCCGCGTGTTCAGCGTGTTCAACACGCCACCCGTCATCGGCACGCCGTAGTGGCATTCCAGCATGGCGGGCGTGTTCGCGAGCAACACGGCGACGGTGTCGCCGCGCGATATGCCGCGTTTGGCGAGCGCGCTCCCCAGTTTCTTCGAGCGCGCGTAGAATTCGCGATAGGTCCGTCGCATCGGCCCGTGGATGATCGCGACATGATCCGGAAACACTGCAGCCGCGCGCTCCAGAAAGCTGATCGGCGTGAGCGGCACGTAGTTCGCCGGATTCTTGTCGAGATCGGTGTCGTAGGCGGTCTTTTTCATTGGGGTACCCCGTTCCGGGGCGACACTAGCGAAGGCTTGGGGTTTCGATCAATCGTTCCCGAGACGGGAGCCTGCACAGAAAAAGGCCCGCCGCGTGCGGCGGGCCTGAAGTTGCCGGAGAGGAAGCCTCAGGTCCGGTTCTTATCGACGGCGTATTTGAACGCCGGCAAGTTCTTCAACTGCTCCTTGGTCATGTTGACCGTCGCGTGGTCGGGCTTTTCGCCCGCTTCGGCATTCTTGGCGTCACCCTTGCGGGGCTGGTCGCTAAATCGGACCTGATCCCACGGCAATGCGACGTCGTGCTGACCCATACCGAGCCAGCCGCCAACACCTACCACGATCAGTTCGATCTTGCCGTCCTTGCCGAGAATGACGTCGTTGATGTCGCCGATGTTCTCGTCGCTGTTGTTGTAGACGTCGAGACCGATCAGTTGCGAGCCGCGCCACTGATTGCTCTGCTGCTGCGTCGTGGCTGCGGTTGTGGTGGACGGTACAGTCGAAGGCGCCGTCTGCGTCTGGTTCGGCATCACGGGCTTCGTGTTCTTGGGCGGCGTCTGCGCGACCGCACCGGCGGTCAAGAGAGCGGCCGCGGCGACGGTCGTCGCCAAAGAGGTAATGACTTTCATGTGTTTCGCTCCTCAGGTTGCTGAACTTCTTCAGCCTCCCCCTCCGGTAACTGCCTGGAAGCGACATGGTTCGAAAACTTGGTGCCTGACGCCGGAGTTTCATGAGAGTTCCACGCGGGAACTTGGACTAGTGCCCGATAACCGCGCTCGCTCCCTGCCAGATCAGCCCGAGCGAAACCAGGAACATCAGGAAATAAGCAACCCGGTAAAACAGTTCCTCCGGAACGCGGCGCGCGAGCCAGATGCCGGCGACATTCGAAACGATTGCGAGCGGCATCAGCGCGAGCGATATCGCGAGCGCACGGGGCGTGAACTCGCCGAGCAGGGCAAAGGGCACCACCTTGATCGCGTTCACGACGGCAAAGAAAATCGTGAACGTGCCGAGAAAGACCATCTTCGGGAGCTGTTGCGGCAGCACGTGAATACTCATCGGCGGCGAGCCGGCATGCGCAAGCGTACTGGTGAATCCAGAAGCGGCGCCCCAGAAAATTCCGCTGATCGCGCTCGGCCGCATCGAGGCCGCGGCTTTTTTCGCAAGGCCGAACCACTGGTTCATCACGAACACGAATGCGATCGCGCCGACGATCAGCTTCACCCAGTCGCCGGAGACCACCGTGGCAAGCGCCCATGCCAACGCAATTCCGGCGACAGCGCCGGGAAGCAGCACTTTCAGATTCCAGCCGTCCCATTCTTTGCGAAAAGCCCAGAGCGAGATCGCATCCTGCATGAGCAAAATAGGAAGCAGGATCGCGGCCGCCTCGAGCGGGGGCACGACAAGCGCGAGGATCGGTGTCGCGGCCATGCCGACCCCGCCAAAGCCGCCTTTGGCAAAGCCGAAGCAGGTGACGGCGAGCGCGGCGGCGAGCCAGAAAACGGGATCGGAAGGCAACATGCGGCGCGACTTATAGAGAGCGCTCACCACGCGCGCTATGGCGTGATACGCATGGGTACCTGCGACCAACGCCGCCCTTGCATATCGGCACCCGGCAGCGACAATCGCCAAAAAATCGTAAGCCTCCAGGGAAGAAACGATGGTTACCCCGATCGCAAGCCGCTATCCGAAAACCTATGCGCACTGGCAGCGCGACCCGGAAGGGTTCTGGCGCGAAGCCGCCGAAGCGATCACATGGTTCGAAAAGCCGAAGACGGTGTTCGACGCGAAAGCCGGCGTCTATGGCCGCTGGTTTCCTGATGGCGTGATGAACACCTGCTACAACGCGGTGGACCGCCATGCCGAAGGCGGCCGCGGCGATCAGGTCGCCTTCGCCTATGACAGCCCGGTCACGCGGACGAAGCGCAACATCACCTATAAGGAATTGCAGCGCGAAGTCTCCGCCTTCGGCGCGATCCTGCGCGACTTCGGCATCGAGAAAGGCGACCGCGTCGTCATCTACATGCCGATGATTCCCGAAGCGCTGGTCGCGATGCTGGCCTGCGCGCGTATCGGCGCAGTGCATTCGGTCGTGTTCGGCGGGTTTGCGCCGAAAGAACTCGCGACACGCCTGAACGACGCCAAGCCGAAGCTGCTTCTCACCGCGAGCTGCGGCATCGAAGTGCAGCGCGTGATCGCGTACAAGCCCCTGATCGATGCTGCGATCGAAATGGCGGAGTCGAAACCCGAAGCCGTAATCCTGTTCCAGCGCCCGCAGGCGCAGGCGGAAATGAAGAAGGGCTGGGACTGGGATTGGGCCACGCTGCGCGAAGAAGCGCTCAAAGCGAACAAGACTTCCGAATGCGTGCCGGTGAAGGCGACCGACCCGCTCTACATTCTCTATACCTCCGGCACCACCGGCATCCCGAAGGGTGTCGTGCGCGACAACGGCGGCCACGCCGTCGCGCTGAAGTGGTCGATGGAGAACATGTACGGGATCAAAGAAGGCGAAGTCTGGTGGACCTCGTCCGACATCGGCTGGGTCGTCGGCCATTCCTACATCGTCTATGCGCCGCTCTTTCACGGCTGCACTTCCGTCGTGTTCGAAGGAAAGCCTGTGGGCACGCCGGATGCCGGCGCGTTCTGGCGCGTTGCCTCCGAGCACGGCGCGGTGTGTTTGTTCACCGCGCCAACGGCATTCCGCGCGATCAAGAAGGAAGATCCGGAAGGCAAGTTCGTGAAGAACTACGACCTTTCGAAATTCCGCGCACTGTTTCTCGCGGGCGAGCGCGCCGACCCGGACACCATCAAATGGGCCGAGAACATCCTGAAGGTCCCGGTGATCGATCACTGGTGGCAGACGGAAACCGGCTGGACCATCGTGGGCAATCCGGCGGGCCTCGGCCTGCTTCCGGTAAAGCACGGCTCGCCAACCGTGCCGATGCCGGGCTACGACGTGCAGATCGTCGACGACGGCGGCAAGCCGGTCGCGAACGGCACCATGGGCAACATTGTCGTGAAACTTCCGCTGCCGCCGGCATGTCTGCCGACGCTCTGGCAGCAGGACGGAAAATTCAAAGACGCTTATCTCGCGGAGTTTCCCGGCTACTACAAAACCGCCGACGCCGGATACAAGGACGATGACGGCTATCTCTACATCATGGGCCGCACCGACGACATCATCAACGTCGCGGGCCACCGCCTCTCGACCGGCGGCATGGAGGAAGTGCTCGCCTCGCACAGCGACATCGCCGAGTGCGCGGTGATCGGCGTCGCGGATCAGTTGAAGGGCGAATTGCCGGTCGGTTTCGTCGTGCTGAAAGCCGGCGTGAACAAGCCGCACGACACGATCGAGAAGGAACTGGTCGCGCTGGTGCGCGAGAAGATCGGCCCGGTCGCAGCCTTCAAGACCGCGATGGTGGTGGCGCGGCTCCCCAAGACGCGTTCCGGCAAGATCGTGCGCGGCACCATGAAGAAGATCGCGGACCGGCAGCCATGGAACATGCCTGCGACCATCGACGACCCGGTGACGCTGGACGAGATCTCGGTCGCGCTGAAGAGCAAGGGAATGGCGGGCTGACCCCACCCCGCGCCTTCCTGCCAACCCAAGTCGGGTTTACCCGGCTTGGGTTTCCAGTATGCCGGTGGAGGGACTAAGAGTCGGGGCAAGCACATGACGCAAAGAACAACGTCTGCTTCAATACTCATATGAAAAAACTCTCAGATAAAACCGCCCTCGTCACCGGCGCCGCGCGCGGCCTCGGCCTTGCCATCGCAAAGCGCTTCATCGAAGACGGCGCGAAGGTCGTGCTTTCCGATATCGACGAGAAGGCGGGCGCGGAGGCTTCGAAGGCGCTCGGCGCGAATGCTCTCTTCGTTGTCTGCGATGTTGGTGATGCAAAAGCAGTCGATGCGCTCGTCAAAGCCACCGTTGAGAGATTCGGCTCGCTCGATATTCTGGTGAACAACGCAGGCATCGTCAGCCCTGCCGACTTCCTAGACGTGAAGGAAGCAGACTTCGACCGCGTGCTGCGCGTGAATGTGAAAGGCTCGTTTCTCGCGGGTCAGGCGGCTGCGAAGCAAATGGTCGCCCAGATCAAAGCCGGAAAGAAACCCGGGGCGATCATCAACATGTCGTCGATCAACTCGGTTGTCGCACTCCCGAACCACGCCCCCTACGCGGTTTCCAAAGGCGGCGTCGCGCAACTCACGCGCGTCATGGCGCTCTCGCTCGCACCCCACGGCATCCGCGTGAATGCGATCGGCCCGGGCTCGATCGCAACCGATATGCTGGCCGCTGTCGCGAAAGATCCGGCGCTGAAACGGAAGCTCTTGTCGCGCACGCCGTTGCAGCGCGTCGGCCAGCCTTCGGAAATCGCGAGCATCGCTTCGTTCCTCGCGTCCGACGACGCGAGCTACATCACTGGCGAAACGATTTTCGCTGACGGCGGCAGGCTCGCGCTGAACGCCACCGTCGATGTCAACGAAGACGCGATGAAGTAGCGCCACCCCCTACTGTCGCCCGCTTGCCGGAGAAGGATAAGGGCGATGGGAAAGCCGCAAAAGAAAATGCCCGCGACAAGCGCGGGCATGAGGAAGTTTCCTTTATTGCTGAAGCGAACTACTGCTCGCTGCGCTTCATGCCGCCGAGTTTCGCGAACACGTTGGCCGCGTCGATCGTGCCCTTGCGGTCGTCGACCGGCGCTTCATTCGTATCCGGCTCCGGCTGCGCGGTGGTCTGCTCCGCGGGGAGCAACGTGCGCACGGGTTCGGCATCCGGCTGCGGCTTGCCCTTGGAGGCGCGGCGCACTTCGTGATCGAGATCGATCTGCGAGCACAGTCCGAGCATCACCGGATCGCGCGCCTGAAGGTTCGTCGAGTTCCAGTGTTTGCGCTCGCGCACCGACTGGATCGTCGACTTCGTGGTGCCGACGAGACGCATGATCTGCGCGTCCTTGAGTTCCGGATGGTTCTTCACAAGCCAGAGGATCGCATCGGGGCGGTCCTGGCGCTTGGAGACCGGCGTGTAGCGCGGGCCCTTTTTCGACTTCGGCTCCGGCAGACGAACTTTCGTATCCGCCATGGCGAGCCTGTGATTCGGATCGGCGATGGCCGTCTCGAGTTCCTCGCGCGTGAGCTGGCCGGAAGCCACCGGATCGAGGCCCTTGATGCCCTGCGCGACTTCGCCGTCGGCGATGCCCTTTACCTCGAGCGGATGCAGCTTGCAGAAGTCCGCGATCTGCTCGAACGAGAGCGGAGTATTGTCGACCAGCCAAACGGCGGTCGCTTTCGGCATTAACGGCGTATGCGACATGTTTTTCGCGCCTCTACCGCGTCAACAATCGTCATCCGGGTACGGTTTCGCGAGCGCTGCCGCTATTCTCTAGCGGGAGCCTCGGTAACGTTTTCAGGATGACCGGGGTCGGCGCCTATATAGGGGGGTGTCCCGTCCAAATCAACGACAGGATGGGGTAATGGTTGACTCGCGACCCCTGGGACGCCGATTTAGGTCCGGAAAGGCTTGAAAACATGGCTGTTTCGCCCCCCGCTGACCTGCCCCGCCTGCGCGTGCTTTTGTGTGCGCCGCGCGGTTTCTGCGCGGGCGTGGTGCGCGCAATCGACGCAGTCGAGCGTGCACTCCAGAAGTACGGGCCGCCGGTCTATGTCCGGCATGAGATCGTTCACAACAAGTATGTCGTCGAAAGCCTGCGCCGGAAGGGTGCGATTTTCGTCGAGGAACTGACGCAGGTGCCCGACGGCGACCGCCCGGTGATTTTCTCAGCCCACGGCGTGCCCAAATCCGTTCCGGAAGAGGCCGCTTCGCGGAAGCTGTTCGCAATCGACGCGACCTGTCCGCTCGTCACCAAGGTTCACCGCGAAGCCATGGTGCACGCGAAGCGCGGCCGCGAGATTCTGCTGATCGGTCACGCCGGACACCCGGAAACCATCGGCACCATGGGCCAGTTGCCAGCGGGTTCGGTCATGCTGATCGAAACCGCGGAGGACGCGCGCAACATCCAGCCGAAGAACCCCGACGCGCTCGCCTATGTGACGCAGACCACGCTCTCGGTGGACGACACCGCCGAGATGGTCACAATCCTGAAAGAACGCTTCCCCGCGATCACCGGTCCGCACAAGGAAGACATCTGCTACGCGACCACGAACCGCCAGGAAGCGGTGAAGAACGTGGCGCCGCAGGTCGAAGCCATGATCGTGGTCGGCGCGCCGAACTCTTCGAACTCGCAGCGCCTGCGCGAGGTCGCGGAACGCTCGGGCTGCCGCGCAACGGCGCTGGTGCAGCGCGCGGACGACATCGACTGGACCGTTTTCGGTAACGTGAAAAGCCTCGGCATCACCGCAGGCGCTTCCGCGCCGGAGGTGCTGGTCGAGGAAATCATCGACGCTTTTGCGAAACGATACGCCGTCGAGGTCGACACCTATGCCGGCCCGCAGGAAGACGTATTCTTTCCGCTCCCGCGGGAGTTGCGCGATACGGCAGCGGAGTAGCTCGCGTGGCCGTTTACACCGAAGTCAGCGACGAACAACTGGACGCTTTTCTTGCCGATTACGAGATCGGCGAGTTGATGTCGTTCAAGGGCATTGCTGAAGGCGTCGAAAACACGAATTACATGCTGCACACGAAGCGCGGCTATTACTTCCTCACGCTTTACGAAAAGCGCGTCGATCCGAAGGATCTGCCTTTCTTCGTCGGCCTGATGGAGCACTGCGCTGCGCGCGGACTGAATTGTCCGCAGCCCGTGAAGAATCGCAAAGGCGAGACGCTCGGCGAACTCGCCGGGCGCCCTGCCGCGATCATCACCTTTCTCGAAGGCATTTCCGTCCGCCGCCCGAACAACGCCCACTGCGCGGCACTCGGGCAGGCGCTCGCGCAATTTCACGAAGCGGGCGAAGGGTTCAAGATCAGACGCCAGAATGCGCTCGGCCCCGAAGGCTGGCAGAAACTCGCCGCGCAGTGCGCCGCACGCGCCGACGAGGTCGCACCCAATCTGTCCTCGCTGATCACTGACGAGGTCGCTTATCTCTCGGCGCGTTGGCCGAAAAGCCTGCCCTCGGGCGTGATCCACGCCGATCTCTTCCCTGATAACGTCTTCTTTCTCGGCGACAGGCTTTCCGGGCTGATCGACTTCTATTTCGCCTGCAACGATTTCTACGCCTACGACATCGCGATCTGCCTGAACGCGTGGTGCTTCGAGATCGATGGCTCGTTCAACGTCACCAAAGGCAAGGCGCTGTTGTCGAATTACAATAACGTCCGCCCGCTTACGAACGGCGAAATCGAAGCGATGCCGCTCTTGGCGCGCGGCTCCGCGCTGCGCTTTCTCCTGACCCGCACCTTCGACTGGCTGAACGTGCCGCCCGGCGCGCTCGTGCGGCCGAAGGACCCGAAGGAATACCTGAAGAAGCTGCAGTTCCACCGCCGCATCGAACGCGCGCAGGACTACGGGCTGGCGGCGTAGAGAAGAACATGACCGATCGCGTGAAGATTCATTCCGACGGCGCCTGCTCCGGTAACCCGGGTCCGGGAGGCTGGGGCGCGATCATCGAGCACAACGGCACGCGCACGGAACTCAAGGGCGGAGAACAACTCACCACCAACAACCGCATGGAGCTAATGGCCGCAATCATGGCGCTGGAGTCGCTGCCAGCGAACTGCAAGGCCGACCTCTACACCGACTCGCAATACGTGAAGGGCGGCATCACCGCCTGGATGAAGAACTGGAAGAAGAACGGCTGGAAGACCGCCGACAAGAAGCCGGTGAAGAATATCGAGCTATGGCAGCGGCTGGAGAATGCCGCGAGCGCACATCAGGTGGACTGGCACTGGCTCAAGGGTCATGCCGGTCACGCCGAGAACGAGCGCGCCGACGAACTCGCGCGCGAAGGCATGGCACCTTATTTGCGCTGACGGCTGCGGATCACACAGATGATGCCGTTGCTGATGCCCATGATTATCCAGACCACGGCGGCGATCCCGATAACCTGGAAGAAAAAATAGTCGGCGCGGTCAACTTCTCCGCCGTTCAGCACAAACAAGAACGCGGCCGCAACAGCCACCGGTGCGAGCAGCCGGAATGCTCCTCGCGTCATCGCGACCCGCGAACCCTGCGGATTTTCTTCCGCTCGTACATCGCAGCATCCGCGCGTTCCAGTGCGGAGACGAACGTATCGGCTTCATGCAGCATGACGGCGCCGATGGAGACGCCGATATCGAGGTTCGTGCCGCGCACTGCAAATGTCGCGTTATCGACCAATTCTTCGAGCGCCTGCATCTTCGCCGCCATTTGCCCGGCGTCGAGGTTCCACAAGACCAGAGCGAACTCGTCCCCGCCGATGCGGGCCGCTAGATCGGATGCGCGCACGCCGCCCAGAAGCAATCGCGCCACTTCCTGCAAAACCACGTCGCCGACCGCATGACCGTAGCTGTCGTTGACCGGCTTGAAGCGGTCGAGGTCCAGATAAAGCAGCGCTGCTGCGCCGCCGTAGCGCTTGAGGTAGGCGATCGCCTGCTGAAAGGCCCGCTCGAATCCTCGGCGGTTCAGGAGGCCGGTCAGCGCATCCTCGTGCGCGGACTTCTCCAGCTTCTCGACGTGCGCTTCGGACATCCGGAGCTGTTCGCGCAGCCGCTCGATTTCTGCCGCAAGTGACGCGGAGTTTTGTTCGGAGGCGAGCGCCCGGCTGGCTTTGGGCGGCGCAACGTGCTCGCGCCTTGCGCGTTCAATCCCCTTATTCTGCGGCTTTTCTCGCGGCATTAACGAATGTTCTCGTGCTACGGGCGACTCTTCTTGCAAGCGACCCACCCTCTCTTATAATCCAGCGCTTTCCAAGCTGAGCGGGGCAGTAATTTAATGGGCGCGGGAAAACCGGCCGTCGCGATCATCATGGGGAGCCAGTCCGACTGGGCGACCATGAAGCACGCTGCAGATGTGCTCGACGATTTCGGCATCAAACATGAGAGCCTCGTGGTCTCCGCGCATCGCACACCCGACAGGCTTTACGATTTCGCGAAGTCGGCGCGCGACAACGGCTACAAGGTCATCATCGCAGGCGCCGGCGGCGCCGCGCACCTGCCCGGCATGACCGCCTCGCTCACGGCGCTTCCGGTTTTCGGCGTGCCGGTGAAGTCCAAGGCGCTGAAGGGCGTCGACAGCTTTCTCTCGATCGCGCAGATGCCCGCGGGCATCCCGGTCGGCACGCTCGCCATCGGCGAAGCAGGCGCGAAGAACGCGGGCCTGCTCGCCGCCGCGGTGCTTGCCCTTTCCGACAAGACGCTGGCAAAGAAGCTCGACGCTTTCCGTGCCAAACAAACTAGGAAGATTCCCAAGAAACCAAAATGACGCGACCGAAATGACGACGCTTCACAAACCGCTCGCGCCCGACGCGACCATCGGCATCATCGGCGGCGGCCAGCTTGGCCGCATGCTGGCGCTCGCCGCGCACGAACTCGGCTTTCGCGTGCATATTTATTCTGACAAGAAGGATTCCTGCGCCTTCGACGTGGTGCGCAATTCGACCTGCGCGCCGTTCGACAACTGGGCCCGGCTCGCGGACTTTCTGAACAACGTCGATTCCGTCACCTACGAATTCGAGAACATTCCGGCGGAAACCGCAGCCTTCATCGCCGCGCGCAAGCCGCTGTTTCCGAGCGCCGAAGTGCTCGCGACCACGCAGGACCGCGTCACAGAAAAGAAGTTCGTCAATTCGCTGAAGATTGCCACCGCGCCTTTCGCGCCCGTGAACACCGCGATGGAGCTCTCGGCTGCCTTCGCAAAGATCGGCTTCCCGGCGATCCTGAAGACCGCGCGCATGGGATACGACGGCAAGGGGCAGGTGAAACTCGAGAAGGGCGACGACCTCGCAAGCGCGTGGCGTTCGATCGGAGAGAAGCCGGCGGTGCTCGAAGGCTTCGTGAAGTTCGAGCGCGAGATATCGGTCGTGATCGCCCGCAGCCTGGACGGCAAGACCGCCGCTTACGAACCGGTCGAGAACCTGCACCGCAATCACATTCTACACACCTCGACGGTGCCGGCTAAAATTCCGCCTGCGCTCGCGAAAGATGCGATCAACATCGCGACAAAAATCACGAAGGCGCTGAATTATGTCGGCGTGCTCGCAGTCGAAATGTTCGTCGCCAAGAAGGGCGCGAAGCGCGAGCTGCTCGTGAACGAGATCGCACCGCGCGTGCACAACTCCGGCCACTGGACCATCGACGGCGCAACCGCGAGCCAGTTCGAGCAGCACATCCGCGCGGTGGCGGGCTGGCCTCTGAACGCGCCGAAGCGCACCGGCAAGCAGGTTACAATGACCAATCTGATCGGCGACGAAGTGCTCGGCTGGGACAAGATTGCGAAAGAGCCCGGCGCGTCCGTCCATCTCTATGGCAAGGGCGCCGCCAAACCCGGCCGTAAGATGGGACATGTGACGCGCGTCAAAGTCTGACGCGTCACGCAGCCATCATCGGCTTCATCACCGCATAAAGTGCATTCTTTGCTTCGAAGCCGATGCCGGGGATCGTCGGCATTTTCACACGGCTGTCCTTCACCGGCGTGTCGTCGGCAAAGCCGCCGAACGGCGCGAATACCTGCGGATAGCTCTCGTTCCCGCCGAGTCCGAGGCCTGTTGCGATGTTCAGCGCGAACTGATGCCCGCCATGCGGCACGCAGCGGCGCGACGACCAGCCGTGCTGTTGCAGCATCGCAAGCGTCCGCAGGTATTCAACGAGACCGTAAGAGAGCGCCGGGTCCATCTGAAGAATGTCGCGGTCGGCGCGCAATCCGCCGTGACGGATGAGGTTGCGCGCATCCTGCATTGAGAACAGGTTCTCGCCCGTCGCGATCGGTCCCGCGTATTCGGTCGCGAGCGCCGCGTGCAGGAGATAATCGAGCGGATCGACCGGCTCCTCGTACCAGCGCAAGTTTAAAGGCTGGATCGCTTTTGCGTAGTCCAGCGCAGTTTGCAGATCGAAGCGGCCGTTCACGTCGACGCATAATTTCTGGCCGTCGCCACCAACGACTTTCAGCGCCGCCTCGATGCGCGCCATGTCTTCGCGCAAAGGCACGCCGCCGATCTTCATCTTCACGGTCGAATAGCCGAGATCGAGATATTTCTTCATCTCGTCGGCAAGCGATTTCAGTTCCTCGCCCGGGTAGTAGTAGCCGCCGGCGGCATAGACCCATGCGGTTTCATCCGCCTTGCCGCCGTTGTAACGGTCGGCGAGCAGCTTCCAGAGCGGCACGCCTTCGGCCTTTGAAACGGCATCCCATAGCGCCATGTCGAGGACGCCCACCGCGACCGAACGCTCGCCATGACCGCCCGGCTTTTCGTTCTGCATCATCGCGGCCCAGGCCTTTGCAGGATCGATGAAGCCGCGCTCGTCCTCGATATTCTTCGCGTCGCGCAGGCGCGGGATGAAGCGCTCGCGTAGAAGCCCCTGCGGCGCATAGCGGCCGTTCGAATTGAAGCCGAAGCCTACGACCGGCTTGCCATCAAGCTTCACGTCCGTCTCGATCGCAACCACGCTCGCGGTCATGGTCGAAAAATCGATGAAGGCGTTGCGGATCGAGGACGAGATCGGAACGACGATGTCGGTGATTTTTACGATTTTCATGAGCCGGGCGAATAGCAAACCGCTTCGCCGCCGTCACCGCCCGCCTATGCATGGCTTTATGCAGCAGCCCTGCTAGGTTCCGCCTCGTATTGTTCGAGGGACGCAATGTTCGGAGACGTTTGGCCGGTCAAACAGTGGGCGGGGCTGGGGGCCGTCATTGGCGCGATGTACCATGCCCTACAGGTCATCAATCAGGGCCTTCTGGCGCAGGGCTATTCCTACGTTTCGGGGCGGTTGCTCGGCGGAGCCCTGGTAGGCGCGGCCTTCGGGGCACTCACCGCCTACCTCCGGAACCAGATCGCCGGCCGGAAGGGCTAAGCCCCTTTCCCGCGGGGATTGGACAATTTCAGAGCCTTCTGATACGCACCCGGCCTTCGGCTGGGGTTCGCCCCCTGTCCATCCCAAAACCCAAGGTTTTCTAGGAGCACACGTGCAGGTTCTCGTTCGCGACAATAACGTCGATCAGGCTCTCAAGGCGCTTAAGAAAAAGATGCAGCGCGAGGGCATTTTCCGCGAAATGAAACTGCGCGGCCACTACGAAAAGCCGTCCGAGAAGAAAGCCCGCGAAAAGGCGGAAGCCGTGCGCCGCGCGCGCAAGCTCGCCCGCAAGAAATTGCAGCGCGAGGGCCTCCTGCCTTCGAAGCCCGCGAAGCCTGCCTTCGGTGCAGGTGCCGGCGGCGGCCGTGGCGGCTCGGGTGGTGGTGGCTTCGGCTCGCGCCCGCCGCGCAGCTAAACGCGCAGAAACAGGATTTCGAAAAGGGCCGCTCATCAGCGGCCCTTTTTGTTTTGATGCATCCTCATGGTGCGGTCAGTTGTTCAAAAACTCCACCACCGCTTTCAGCCCGCCGTGGCGGTCGAGATCGTAATGCTCGCCACCCGGAAAACGCATGAACTTCTTCTCGCCCGCGATCATCCCGAACAGCCGCTCGCCGAACCGGATCGGCACCACGCTGTCGCGCTCGCCGTGCAGGACCAGCACAGGCGCCTTAACGTTCTGGATGCGCAGATCCGAGCGGAACTGGTCTTTCATCAGCAGACGAACCGGAAGAAAGAAATAGACCGACGCCCCGACTTCAGCCGCGGAAGTAAACGGCGTTTCCAGAACGAGTCTCGCGACCGGGGCTTCGGAAGCAATCGCCACCGCGACCCCCGTACCGAGCGACTCGCCCCACAGCGCAACGCGCGCGGGCGAATAAAGCTTCGCCGCGAATTCGTAGGCCGCGACACCATCGGCGATCAGCCCGCTTTCGCTCGGCGACCCGCTTGAGCCGCCATAGCCGCGATAGGACACGCCGATGACACCGATGCCTTCGGCGGCAAGCCGCGCGAAACGCTGTGCCCGCAGGTTCAGCGCGCCGCCATTGCCTTGGAAATAGATAACGACCGGCTTCGTCTCGTCGCGCGGAGGGATGTGCCAGACGAGGATGGTCTCGCCGTCGGCGGTGACGAGCTTCTCTTCTTTCGCTTCCGGCAGGCCGGCATCCGCGGGAAGCGTCCGCATCCGGTCGGGGAAATACATGAGCGAGCGCTGCGCGATATACATGAAGGCGCAGAGGGCGGCATAGCCGGCAATGATAGCGATGAGGAGCGCCTTCATCAGACGTCGTCCCCTCGAAGACCGGCACCCATAGTCCCAGTGCCGATTTTTGAAAGCAGGTGGTTTTGAATCCCTACTCGCGCGGCTTCGCCGCTCGGCCGGGACGACACAACTACATCCCCTTGACGATGTTCTCGACCATCTTCTTCGCGTCGGCGAACAGCATCATGGTGTTATCGCGGAAGAAGAGTTCGTTCTCGACGCCCGCATAACCCGAGCCCATGCCGCGCTTGATGAAGAGAACGGTCTTCGCCTTTTCGACGTCGAGCACCGGCATGCCGAAGATCGGCGACTTCGGGTCGGTCTTCGCCGAGGGATTGGTCACGTCGTTCGCGCCGATCACGAAGGCAACGTCGGCCTGCGCAAATTCCGAGTTGATGTCCTCAAGCTCGAACACCTCGTCGTAAGGGACATTCGCTTCGGCAAGCAACACGTTCATATGGCCCGGCATGCGGCCCGCGACCGGATGGATCGCGTATTTCACCTGCACGCCTTCTTCCTTGAGCTTGTCCGCCATTTCGCGAAGCGCGTGCTGCGCCTGCGCCACCGCCATGCCGTAGCCCGGCACGATGATCACCTTTTCCGCGTTCTTCATGATGAAGGCGGCGTCGTCGGCGGAGCCCTGCTTCACGGGCCGCGTTTCGACAGCTCCGCTAGCCGCAGCAGTTTCGCCCCCGAAACCGCCGAGGATCACGGAGATGAAACTCCGGTTCATGCCCTTGCACATGATGTACGAGAGAATGGCGCCGGAAGAACCGACCAGCGCACCGGTGATGATGAGTGCGGCGTTGCCGAGGGTGAAGCCGATGCCGGCGGCAGCCCAGCCGGAATACGAGTTTAGCATCGAGACCACGACCGGCATGTCCGCACCACCGATCGGAATGATGATGAGAACGCCGAGCACGAACGAAAGCAGCACGATTCCCCAGAACAACGTGTGGCTTTCCGTTGCGACGAACAGCGCCATGGCAAGGATAAGTGCCGCAGCGAGCGCAATGTTCACGAGATGCCGCGAGGGCAGCATGATCGGCGCGCCGCTCATATTGCCGTTGAGTTTCGCAAACGCGATGACCGAACCGGTGAACGTGATCGCGCCGATTGCAGCACCCAGCGCCATTTCGACGAGCGATGCCGCTGCGATCGAACCCGCAGCACCGATGCCGTAGGCCGCAGGCGCGTAAAGCGCGCCAGCAGCGACCAGCACCGCGGCGAGACCGACCAGCGAGTGGAACGCCGCGACCAGCTGCGGCATCTCGGTCATCGCAATTTTACGCGCGGTGATCGCGCCGATGGCGCCGCCGATGGCGATACCGCCGACCACAAGCGCCCAGCCGATTGCATCCGCCGGCGGCGAGTACCCAAGCGTCGTCAGCACGGCAATCGCCATGCCGATCATTCCGAAGCGATTGCCCTGCTTCGACGTGGTCGGATGCGAAAGTCCGCGCAGCGCCAGAATAAAAAGAACGCCGGAGACGAGATAAAGAAGTGCGACGATGTTTACGCTCATGACAGTCTCACTTCTTCTTCTGCGTATACATCGCAAGCATCCGCTGCGTGACGAGGAAGCCGCCGAAGATATTCACCGACGCCATGATCAGCGCAAAGAACCCGAGAATGCGCGACCACCAGGCCGCGCCCGCGTCTCCCGCAAGCGGCACGCCAACCGCGAGCAACGCACCGACCACGATCACCGACGAGATCGCGTTCGTCACCGACATCAGGGGCGTATGCAGCGCCGGCGTCACCGACCACACCACGTAGTACCCGACGAAGCAGGCGAGCACGAAGATCGAAACCTGGAAGATGAAGGGGCTCGCGGCATTGGCGGCAGCAGCCACCGGCATCGCCCCGAGCGGGAGAAATTCTTCAGCGCCGACCGAAGCCGCGCCATCCGTAGCCGCCGAAAGCGCAAGCGATACGAAGTCGATCATCCTCGTTATCCCTTCTTGAAGTTCGGGTGAACGACCGCGCCGTCTTTGGTCAGCAGCGTCGCCTTGATCAGTTCGTCGTCGTAATTCGGCGCGAACTTCTTTTCCTTGTCGAACATGGTCTCGACGAAGGCGAAAAGGTTTTTCGCGTAAAGCGCCGAAGCGGTCGCAGCGAGACGGCCCGGCACGTTGAGGTGCCCGACGATCTTCACGCCATTGACCTCGGCGATCTTGCCGGGTTCCGCGCCTTCGACATTGCCGCCGCGCTCGACCGCGAGATCGATGATCACCGAGCCCGGTTTCATCGAAGCGACCATTTCCTTCGTCACGAGTTTCGGCGCCGGGCGTCCCGGGATCAGCGCGGTTGTGATCACGATGTCCTGCTTCTTGATGTGGTCGGCAGTGAGTTGCGCCTGCTTCGCCTGATACTCTTTCGACATTTCCTTGGCGTAGCCGCCAGCGGTCTGCGCATTCTTGAATTCCTCATCTTCGACCGCGAGGAATTTCGCACCCAGGCTCTCGACCTGTTCTTTGGTTGCGGGACGAACGTCGGTCGCGGTCACCACTGCGCCCATACGCCGCGCGGTCGCGATCGCCTGCAGGCCGGCAACGCCGACTCCCATGATGAAGATGCGCGCTGCAGGCACGGTGCCTGCCGCCGTCATCATCATCGGCAGCGCACGGCCGTATTCCGCGGCGGCGTCAATTACCGCGCGATAACCCGCAAGGTTCGCTTGCGAAGAAAGAACGTCCATCACCTGCGCGCGGGTAATGCGCGGCATGAATTCCATCGAGAATGCATTGACCTTTGCTGCCGCCATGTCTGCGAGCGCTGCGTCGTTGCCGTAGGGATCCATGATCGAGATGACGAGCGCGCCGGGCTTGTAGTTTCCTAGCTCGGCTTTCGCGGGCCTGCGCACTTTCAGAACGATATCGGCGTCTTTGACGACATCGGAGCCGGTTTCAGCGCCTGCGGCTTGATAATCGGCATCGAGAATGCCGGACTTCACGCCCGCACCCTTCTCGACGGCGACCTTGGCGCCGAGGCCAATGTAACGCTTGACGGTTTCGGGAGTTGCCGCGACGCGTGGCTCTCCCTGTTCGGTTTCAGCCGGTATCGCGATCTTCATATCAATTGTGCCAGACTTCAGGTCAGGAACCAGTACATCAGGAACACGATGATCGTATTGATGATGATGCCCCACTTCACGATCTGCACGAACAGATTGTAGGTGCCTTCGTGTTCGGCGTAATCGTTGCCCTTGGCGGTGCCGTATTCGGTCTTGCCGTGACTGGCCATAACGTCTGGTCCCCAACTTCCCCGGTAAGAATGTGGCACCTGAATTAGCGGAAAGCGCCGGAACGGGCAATCAGCTAGTGTGGCGGTTCGCAGGTCCGTATCCCCTTTCCAGCAAGCTCTCATGCGGACCTGCGAACCTAAGCCACACTAGAAATATAGAGTTTTCCAGTGATCCTTTGGTTCTGACATTCGCAACGACGCCCGCTGAAACGGAATGCGAATGTCAGAACCGGATCACTGGCTCAGGCTGCAGCGGCTAGTCCCACGCCTTCGAGCGCCACCGCCTGGCGGACGGCCACCTTTTCCACCGAGAAATCGCGGATCGCTTCCTCGAACAGACGGTGAAAGTTCATTTCCGCACGAAGGTGAAGGAATACGCCACCGAGACCGATGGCCGCACGGTCCATGAATACGAATTCCCGCGGCACCGTAACGGGGCCGAACGCGCGGATCGCCTGCTTCACGCGGCCCGCTTCCTTGCGGCCATATTGCGCAGGCGCGACCCCGTCCGCGATGGTGCGGGTGCGGTCGTCCATCAGCGGGCCATAGATGAAGCGCGCCCAGATGTTCAGCGCCTCAATCATAGGCTTCGAAAGCCCCTTGAAGCCCCAGACTTCGTAGGCCGAGACCACCCGCGCTTCGTCGTTCTCCCGAAGCCCTCGATAGAGATCGACCACGCCGCCGACGAAGCGCGGCGGGAAGATGCGGATGCAGCCGTAGTCGAGGAGATTGATCCCCAGAGGTTCTCCGCCCCGCTCGAACGCCGTGTAGTTGCCGAGATGCGGGTCGCCGTGGATCACGCCGTGGCGCGCGAACGGCAGCCACCACGCCTGGAACATCGCCTTCGCGATGCGATTGCGCGTCTCCAGCTCGCGTTCCTTGTAGGTGAGAAGTTTCTGTCCCTCGAGCCACTCGAGCGTCAGCAAACGGCCGGTCGAAAGCTCCGGCCTGACTTCAGGCACGCGCACCTCCGGCGTGTCCGAGAGCATCACCTTATATAAAGCCGCGTGCTTCGCCTCGCGCCGGTAGTCCAGTTCTTCGCGGAGCCGCGCGCCGATCTCTTCTTGAATCTCGCGCGTATCGAGTTCCGGCGACATGCGGCGGTAGATGCCCATGAGCACGCCGAGCTGTTTCAAATCCGCTTCGACTGCCGACTGCATATCCGGATATTGCAGCTTGGCTGCGACCTCCATGCCGTCGAGCGTTTTCGCGCGATGCACCTGCCCGAGCGAAGCCGCGGCTGCAGGCGTTTTCGAAAACGAACCGAACCTCGCTTCCCAATCCGCGCCAAGTTCTGCCGCCATGCGCCGCTTCACAAATGGCCAGCCCATCGGCGGCGCTTCGGATTGCAGCTTCGAAAGCTCGCTCGCGTATTCCGGCGGAAGCGCATCGGGAATGGTGGACAAGAGTTGTGCGACTTTCATCAGCGGGCCTTTCAGTCCACCGAGAACCGCCGCGAGCGACGCCGCATTGTCCGCGCGTTTGCCACGCACACCTAAGAGGCGCTGGCTCGCGATTTTCGCCGCGACCCCGCCGACATTCGCGCCGACGCGCGCATAACGGCTCGCGCGCGCGGAGAAGCGGTTGCGCTCCTGATCTTTCGGCGCGGAGTCCTTCGGATCGTCAGCCAATCGCCTTACCTCGCTTATGCAGCCCGTCCGCCGCTTTCATCGCGTTTCTGACTTCCGGAGCGCTTGCGGGCTCGCCGCCCGCCTTGCGGATGATCTGCACCGCTTCTTCCACGAGTTCGCGATTACTTTGTGACGCGCCCCACGGCATATCCTCGAGGCCGACGCGCACATGCCCTTCGCGCTCGACCGCCGCAGGGATGAGGGGACGGATGTCGACGCCGAGACCCGCGATCATCCACGGATAACCGCCCGCGACTTCGCGCAGAAGCCCGAGATGCGCGTCGAGGTGATTGGGTTTCGGCGGAAAGCCGAAAGTAAATTCCTCGGCAAACATGAAGCGGTAGATCGGGGTCGGCACTTTCATCATCGCGTTTGCGCTCGCGGCACCCATGCGCGTGAAGCCGGGCTCGTAGATCGCGTAGCTCGGATTGATGCTGTAGCCGGCACAGATGCGCATGCCTTCGAGAAAGTGATCGTCGGGATTCTGGTAGACGAAGCCGGGCACGAGTTTCGCAACGTCCGAAAATCGCGCGAAATTGCACGAGCCCGGATCGACCACGCCCCATTCCACGAGACCACGCTTCGCGAGTTCCTCGAGATGTTCGTAGCGCTCGGCCGCGGACTTCATTGCACCGTTCGCGTAACTCGAACCCGCGATCGGAATCGTCGGATAAATGATCGCATCGCATTGCGCACGGATGCCTTCGATGGCGGCGGCATAAAGCTGCCAGTCGTCCTTCTGCTGCCCGGTCGCTTCGTCATAGACGTGCAGATGCACGATGGCAGCGCCCGCCTTCGCGCTCGCAACGCCGTCCGCGATGATGTCTTTGGTAGAGGTAGGGATGCCCGGCTGGCGTGCCTTGCCCCAGGGTCCGTTGATCGCCGCTTCGATCCAGACTTTGGAGCCCATGCACGCCTCCTACCTAAAACGCAGCCCCGGATCGCTTCTGAGCGCGCAGGAAGACTTGAACGCGGGATTGCCGGTGTCGTTCGGCAGCCGCCGGGAGCGGATACTGTGGCTTCCCGTGACGAAGACAAGCGCGACTTCGCCCTTCGGCACGCTGCCCACATACAGCCAAGAGCGCAAGCGCTGGAACGTCGAGGTGCGTATACCGTGCTTTGTGCTGAAGCGGCGAAGTATGATGCGCGGATTCTCGCCAGGACCAACGAGACAGAGCGCGAGCCAGTTGCCTCCCGCGATCGGAATCACGTTGAGCGACGAGCGGTTCTCGCGGCGCGCGTCCGCAAGCTGCTCCTGCACCAGCAAACCGTCGTGATGGTTGCGGTCGTCGATGAGCCAGAACTTGTGGTCGGCAATCAAAATCGCGGCGGCAATTGCGAAAACTGCCGCGAAAACGAATGGGTATCGCGTCAAGCGGCTCTATCCAGTTTTTCGATCTCGTCGATCATGCTCGAAATGAGTTTCAGTCCCGTCTGCCAGAACGCCGGATCGCGCGCGTCCAATCCGAAGGGCTTCAGCAACTCCGAGTGATGCTTGGTGCCGCCGGCCGCCAACATCGCGAGATAGCGCTCGGCAAAGCCCTCATCCGCCTTTTCGTAAACCGCATAAAGCGAGTTCACGAGGCAATCTCCGAACGCATAGGCGTAGACATAGAACGGCGCGTGAATGAAGTGCCCGATATACGCCCAATAGGTTTCATAGCCTTCGCCGAGATGGATCGCAGGCCCGAGACTTTCGCCCTGCACGCTCATCCAGAGTTCGGAAATTTTATCCGGGGTGAGTTCGCCGTTCTTGCGCTCGGTGTGAATCTTCCGCTCAAAGGAATAGAAGGCGATCTGGCGGATCACCGTGTTGATCATATCCTCGACCTTCTGGACGAGCATGGCCTTCTTCTGCGCAGGTGCAGCTTTCGCGAGCAGCGCGCGGAAAGTCAGCATCTCACCGAACACCGAGGCAGTTTCGGCAAGCGTCAGCGGCGTTGGCGCCATCAGCGCGCCGTTCGGTGCCGCCAATACCTGATGCACGCCGTGGCCGAGTTCGTGCGCGAGCGTCATCACGTCGCGCGGCTTGCCCATGTAATTGAGCAGCACATAAGGATGCGCCGACGGCACGGTCGGATGCGCGAACGCGCCCGACGCCTTGCCGGGCCGCACCGGCGCGTCGATCCAGTTCCTGTCGAAGAATTGTTTCGCGATGTCGGCCATGCGCGGCGAGAACGCCGCATAGGCGGAAAGCACCGTCTCCTTCGCCTCGGGCCAAGCGATCGTGCGCTGCTCGACTTTCGGCAGCGGCGCGTTACGGTCCCAGTGCTCGAGCGTTTCCTTGCCGAACCACTTCGCCTTCATCTTGTAGTAGCGGTGCGAGACGATAGGAAACGACGCCCGCACGGCCTCGACCAGCGCATCGACCACCTCGCGCTCGACGCGGTTCGCAAGATGGCGCGAATCCGCGATGTCCTCGAAGCCGCGCCAGCGGTCGGAAATTTCCTTGTCCTTCGCGAGTACGTTCGTGACCAGCGCAAAGGTGGACAGATTCTGCTTGAAGACGTTCGCGAGCGCGCCTGCGGCTTTCGCGCGCTTCAGTTCGTCGGCGTCTTGCAGCATCGTGAGCGTCGGCTCGAGCGTCAGTTTCTCGCCGTCGATGTCGAAGCGCAGGCCCGCGACCGTTTCGTCGAACAGCCGATTCCATGCACCGCGGCCCGTGACCGACTTTTCATGAAACAGAAGCTCGATCCGGTCTTCGAGTTGGTAGGGCTTCTCGCGCCGCGTGTCCTCGACCCACGGACGATAGTGTCCGAACGCCGGGTCCTCCAGTGCGCGCTCGATCAGCGAGTCGTCGATACGGTTCAGCTCCAGCGTGAAGAACAGAAGGTTCGAGGAAATGTTGGTGATGCGCTCGACCACATCTCCGTAGAACTTGCCGCGCTTGGGATCGCTCGTGTTCTGTGCGCGCACGAGGCCCGCGAAGGAAACGAGCCGGCCCAGCAGATCGTCGATCGCCTCATAGCGGCGGACAGCCGCGCCAAGCGTAGCACCCGCGGAAGGCGAGTTTGCGATTTCCCCGAGCTTGCCCTTGAAGTCCTTCTCGAACGCCAGCGCGTCGGCTTCGGCCTTCGCGAGATCGGACTGCACTTTCGGATCGTCGACCGAGGCGTAGAGGTCCGTGAGATTCCACTCCGGCAGATCGCCCAAAGGACCGCCGGAAGCGGACGAAGAAGCCGGGTTCTCGAAAGTGATTCTCATCAGGCGAAATCTCCAGACCCGCAAACTCTATGGCACGGCGGCGCTTTCGTGCCAGTGCGGTTCGTAGCCGCGAGCGAGCACCTTCATACTTGCCGGAGGCGTCAGCATCATGGCGCGCCCTGATGGCCTCGGCACCCTCCCAAGATAGCCGCCCGGCGACCAGCGCAGCAGCGACTTTCCCCTTACCGCAAACGATTCGGTCCCCTCGATCGTGACGAAAGCCCCGTCCGGCAGATCGTCCAACGAAACCGGATGCAGCCGTTTCGAACGGCCATCCGTTTCGAGCCGCTCGCGATGCAGCCGCTCGTCCATTTCGCCAGCCTTCGCACGGCCAGCGCCTATGGGAAATTGCTCAGCAAAGGCGGTGGCCTCCGCGCGGCGGCATTCGAAGCAGGGCCGATGCCCCGCCGCGAGCGCCGTCGGCTCGTCGAGAAAGAACAGCTCCGTGTAGTACCGGCCCCAGACATCGCGCTGCCTTCCCTTGAATGAGAGCACGCAGCAGATCCACGCCTTCGAAACGAAGCGGCGGGACCCGAGCGTCCTGTCGTCGCGATGGAACTTACCGCCGCGGTTGCCGAACAAGCCGCCGCGCGCCGGATCGGCGAGCAGCTTGCCAAATGGATCGACCCGGTTCTCAAGGGGCATGTCGTGACCAGAAGTTAGAGATCAAAACGCGAACGTAAATGGATTGTCGCCAGGAAGACCAATAGAGTAGATTTTTTTGGAACGTTGTTTTTAGCGTGTTCTTTTGATCGCCTAGAACGATCGGAGTTGTGCGGTGACGCTGCGTACACGTATTTATTTGCTTGTTGCTCTCGCACTAGGGCCTGCACTCGCGCTTTTCGTATTCGACCATTACCGCGACATCCGGACCCGCGTGGCCGATGCCGAACAGCAGGCTCTACAGAGTGCGCTTCTCGTTTCTGCCGAAGTCGACCAACTACTCAAGGGGTTCGAGAATCTCATTCGTGTGACGGGCCACGCTCCCATGGTCAAGGCGCTCCGTCAGCCGGAATGCGACGGATTTCTGCTGCACGTACAGAAGACGATCCCGGGAATAGCGTGGCTCAGGATCGTCGACCGCGACGGCAACGTCCGATGCGGCAGCGGCGCGGCCTCCTTGCCGCTGAGTAAAACGTTCCTGGAAGCGATGCTGGCGAGCGAGGAACTCGCAATAGGCAACTATTCCGCTTCTGGGGGTCAGCCGCAGTCCGCGGTTCTCCCACTCGGCATTCGCGTCGAAACTCGTGAAGAAACGAGCTTCCTGATCGCAGCCCTTGGCCTGGACTGGTTGCGCGCCCATTTTGCGAGCCGGTTCGCGGCACTACCAAAAAACTCATCCCTTACGATAGTCGATCGCGACGGCACCATCGTGTTGCGACTGCCGAATTTTGATCGCGAGGGCAAGCCGTTGCGAAACTATGAGTACGTCGTGAATGCACCGCAGCCAGGTTCGTTTCGTTCGATTGCCGAGTTGAATGCGGACGGTATTGCGCGCTTTCTGGGATTTACGCCGCTCAGTGCGCCGCCCCGCGGTCTGGCGATCGCTGTGGGACTTCCCCAAGAGGCGCAACTTTCGGCAGTCCGAAGCGCGGCGATACGCAACTACTTTTCCATGGGGCTGGTGGCGCTGCTTGCCTTTATCGCGGCCGCCGCCGCCGGGCATGCCCTCATCAATCGTCCGACGCATGATCTGCTTGGCGCGATCGATCGCTGGAGAAAAGGCGATCTAAGCGCGCGCGCCACCGCGCCCTCGACAACGCTCGAATTCGAACAACTGCGAACCGCGTTCAATGCAATGGCCGACGACCTCACGGTTGCGCTAAAACATAAAGACATGTTGCTGAAGGAGCTGAGTCACCGGGTGATCAACAGCCTGCAGATGATCAGCGCCATGTTCAGGTTGCAGGCTCGCTCTGAGCAGGAACCGCTCCGTACCCGGCTCGACAAGGCCTCTGGCCGGGTCGATGCAGTCGCGTTGACGTACAAGCGAATGCAGACTGTGGGTGGCGTTGACACCATCGATTTCTCCGCATTCCTGCGAGAGCTATGCAACAATCTATCGTCTGCCTTACTGCGGACCCGCTGCTTGGTCGAAGCCGACCAGGTCGGACTAGAGCCCGAAAAGGCGCTGCCCCTCTCAATCATCGTCAACGAACTTGTCACCAACGCCAGCAAGTACGGCGTAAACTCCGACGAACCCATCAGGGTGAAGCTGTCGCAGGAGGGAGATGCATGCAGGCTGACGGTCCGGAATGCTGGCACCCTCCGCGCAGACTACGGAAAATCAGACGGTTTCGGCATTTCCATGATCCGGTTTCTGGTCATGCAGCTTCGAGGCACCCTCGATATCGCCTCGAACGACGGCTTCGTCACGTTTGCCGTTTGCTTTCCACTGTCGTCGCGACCAGGCCCCGGCAAAGAATAAGTAGCCCGCCGCCGCTTACCCGCCCGCGATTCAGACTCTCTTAACGCCCGTCAACCAATGTGCCCCGAAACGGCACATCTTGTCGCCGGGCAGGACCAATATATGAGCGCGCGTATTCTGGTGGTGGACGACGACCCGGTGCAACGCCGGCTCCTCGAAGCAATGATCAAGCGCTTCGACTATGAGCCGGTGATGGCCGATGGCGCGGAAGCCGCGCTGAAGCTTCTCGACAGCCCGGAGGGCGCGGCGATCGAATGCATCGTGCTCGATCTGGTGATGCCCGATCTCGACGGCATGGGTATGCTCGGAAAATTGCGCGAACGCGGCAGCCAGCTGCCGGTGATTGTGCAGACCGCGCAGGGCTCGATCGATACCGTGGTTTCCGCGATGCGGGCGGGGGCGGTCGATTTCTGCGTGAAGCCTGTGCGCGCGGAACGCCTCCAGGTTTCGCTCAGGAACGCGCTGGCGCAGGCGACGCTCGCGGACGAAGTCCGGCGCATGCAGAAATCCGCCGACGGCAAGCTCGGCTTGAAAGACCTTTCGACCAAGAGCCCGCGCATGCAAGCGGCGCTCACGCTCGCCGAGAAAGCCGCAGGATCCGACATTCCGGTTCTGATCGAAGGCGAGTCGGGAACGGGCAAGGAGCTGTTTGCCCGCGCGATCCACGCGGCGGGCCCGCGCGCGAAGAAACCTTTCGTCGCGGTGAACTGCGGCGCGATCCCGGCGAACCTGGTGGAGTCGATTCTCTTCGGCCATGAGAAGGGGTCCTTCACCGGAGCGCAGGACCGGCAGATCGGCAAATTTCAGGAAGCCGACGGCGGCACGCTGTTTCTCGACGAGATCGGCGAACTTCCCGCCGACACGCAGGTAAAGCTTTTGCGCGCCTTGCAGGAAGGCGAGATCGACCCGGTCGGTTCGCGCAAACCCGTGAAAGTGAACTTCCGGCTGGTCTCCGCCACCAACCGCGATCTGATGGCGCTCGTGCGCGAGGGCAGCTTCCGCGAGGACCTGTTCTATCGCTTGCACATTTATCCGGTGACGCTGCCGCCTTTGCGCGACCGTATGGAAGACGTGCCCGATCTGGTCCGCCGCTTCGTCGCGCGTTTCGCGGCCGAGGAAGGCAAGCGCGTGCGCTCGGTTTCCGCCGACGCGATGGCGTTGCTCTCTGCCTATAAATGGCCCGGCAACGTACGCCAGCTCGAGAACACGGCGTTTCGCGCCGTGGTGCTCGCAAATTCGGACGAAATCGGCGTCGCTGAATTTCCGCAGATCGCGAGCCAGGTCCCGGGGTACGAGCAGGCAGCCCTTTACGCCGCCCCTCCGACCGTGGCCTCGCCTTCGACCCAGCCGGCAGCCCCCCTGATCGTCGCCCCGGACAAGCCCGAAGGCCCGGCCGGGGAAAGGCTTGAACTCGTCGATTTCCACGGCCACGTCCGGCCGATCGAGGCACTCGAGGCCGAAATCATCCGCTTCACGATCAGCCATTACCGGGGCCGGATGACCGAGGTCGCCCGCCGTCTCGGAATAGGACGCTCGACGCTATACCGGAAGCTCAAGGAACTCGGCCTGGAAACCGAATCCGGTGCCGATCACGGGGATTTGTGATCTCCTGCCAGTGGCCAAGCGGTAACAGAATCTGACTAATTCGGAACCAAGGCACGACGGACGCCATTGAACCCTTGATCGGGTCAGCCGCCGCTGCCACAAGCGGTATAAATCGGTTTTTGCGGGAGAAACTAATGAACCCCGGCAGTCATTTCGGCCTTGTTTCGCGCGGTCTTTTTGTAGGCGCAGCCTTGTTTGCGCTCGTCCCGGCAGCCCTGGCGCAGGGCAGCGACGACGCGGTCAAGTCCATTCCGGAGCCCGTAGTCGCGACTCCGACCGGGCTCGAAAGCCCGGCGCAGCAACTCCAGACACAGCAGACAACGGCGCCCGCGCCTTCCGCTCCGGCCGATGGCTACGTTCCCTCGGACGAGACGAAGAAGCTCACCGGTAAGAAACTGATCGAGGCGCCGCTCGCCCATCTCTCCGGGCTCGACGCGGCCATCGCCGAGAAGCTTCGCGAACTGATCGCGAACCGCGGTGACCGCTTCGCTTCCCGCAAGGAAGAGCGCGACGCGATCGAGGTCTTTTTCCGCGATCGCGGTTTCAAGCCGCTCTGGACCGAGAACGGCAAAGCAAAAGCGAACACCGCCGCTACGGCTGAATTTCTGAAGAAGGTCGGCGAAGACGGCCTCGATCCCGCCGATTATCCGGCGCCGGATTTCAGCGTCTCCGAAGCCGACAAGCTCGCCGAAGCCGAACTCGCCTACACCGTCGAAGTGCTCGACTTCATCCGCCATGCTTCTTCGGGACGCATCCATCCGTCGCGCACGTTCCGCGACACCGAGTACAAGCATGACGGCCTCGACCCGCTCGACAGCCTCAAGAAGGTCGCGGCCAGCACGAACATTAGCGAAACGCTTGCGGGCTTCCATCCGCAGCATGAGCAGTACAAGCTCCTGAAGGCCGAACTCGCAAAGGCGCGGCAGAAGCAGGAAGCGGAGCCGGTGCGGATTCCGCACGGCCAGCTGATCCGTTTCAACCCGAAGAAGCCGCAGGAAGACGCACGCGTGCCGCTGCTGCGTCAGCGGCTCGGCCTCCCGGCGAAAGACGACAAGTTTTACGACAAGGAATTGATGGAAGCCGTCATCGCGTTCCAGAAGACGGCGAAAATCACCGCGGGCGGAACCGTCGGCCCGCAGACGGTCGACACCATGAACGGCGTCAGCCGCGACCGCACCGAAGACATCATCATTGCGAACATGGAGCGCTGGCGCTGGGTACCGCGCGATCTCGGCAACAACCACGTGATTACGAGCATTCCCGGCTTCTATCTGCGCGTCTATCGCGACCGGCAGGAAGTCTGGGAAACCCGCGTCGTCGTCGGCATGCCGAACAAAATCACGCCGATCACGACCCAGGAGATGAGCTTCATCACCGTTAATCCAACCTGGAACGTGCCGCCGTCGATCATCGCCCGCGACTACATCCCGGCGCTACGCCAGGATCCGGAAGCGATGAAGCGCATGGGCATGCGGGTCGAAACGCGCAAGGACGGTACGCTGCACATCTCGCAGCCGCCGGGAGACGCGAACGCGCTCGGCCGCCTGCGCTTCAATTTCCCGAACAAATTCCTGGTCTATCAGCACGACACGCCGCTACGGCAGTTGTTCGCGCATGAAGCCCGCGCCTACAGCGCCGGATGCGTCCGCGTGCAGGATCCGCTGAAATATGCGGAACTGCTCCTGAACATGGCGCGCCCCGGCGAAGACTGGACACAGGAGAAGGTCCGCAAGATGTACGGCGGACAGGAACACAAACTCGACTTCAAGAACCTGATCCCGATCCACATCATCTACAACACCGCCGAAGTGCGCGACGGCAAGCTGATCATCCGCAAGGACATCTACAACGTGGATGCGGCGACGATCCGGAACCTGAAAGCGACCGGAAACGAGCGTCGTCAGCTTGAGGTCGCAATCAGGCATCCGGACCCGACGCCGGGCCGTCAGGCGCTGACGCTCGAGGGCTACCACGGCGATTCGCGGGGCTTCGATCTGTTCGGAATCTTCCGGCGCTAAGAAGCGCGAGTATTGAAAGAGATCAGGGCCGCGAAAGCGGCCCTGATTTTTTATGCGGGCAGGGTCGTTCCCGATTCCAGCGCATCGCGTACCGATCTCGCGAGCTGGCTGCGGCGGAACGGCTTCCCGATGAAATTCATGCTCTCGGGAATGACGCCGGTTACCGGATCGGCAAGCACGCCCGAAGTGTAGCCGGACATGAACATCACCCTGATGCCCGGATCGATGACCCGAACCTTGTCGGCGAGTTCTTTTCCATTCATCTCGCCGCCAAGGATTACGTCTGTCAGAAGAAGATCCGGGCGATAGCCGACGCTAAGTTGCCGCAGGGCTTCGCGGCCGTTGCCTACCACGAGCACGCGGTAGCCGAGCGAAAGCAATTGCCGCTGCGTGTTCTCCCGGACGAGCGCATCGTCTTCGACGACCAGAATGGACTCCGTTCCCATCGGCAGGTCGGCGGCCTTGTCCCGCCGGTCGGAATTGTAGTCGTCGGCGATTCTGCGATCCGTTGTCGGGAAGAAGAGCTTGACCGCGGTTCCGTGTCCCGGTTCGGAGTAGATCGCGACATGGCCACCACTCTGCTTCACAAAGCCGTAGACCATGCTGAGCCCGAGACCCGTGCCCTTGCCGACGTCCTTCGTCGTGAAGAACGGCTCGAAGACGCGGGACAGGACTTCCTGGCTCATGCCGCTGCCGTTGTCGGTCACCGCCAGCATCATGTAGTTGCCGTCCTTCATGTCCGGCACGATCGAAGCGGATTCGCCGAATTCAGCTTTCGCCGTTTCGATCCGCAGCACGCCGCGGCCTCGCATCGCGTCCCGCGCGTTGACGACGAGATTCAGCACCGCCGTCTCGAACTGGTTGCGGTCGATGCTGACGATCCACGGATCCGTATCGAGCGCGAAATCCAGCCGCACGCCCTCTCCGGCCGTGAAGCGTACGAGATCGGTCATTTCCTGAACCAGCGCGCTGACGTCGATCGGCTCCGATTCGAGCGCCTGTCTGCGTCCGAACGCAAGCAGGCGCTGCGTGAGAACCGCACTGCGATTTGCGGCGTCCAGCACCGATTGCGCCATCGGAGTCAGGGCCGCGTTCCCGTGCAGCGCCTCCACGAGAAGCTCAGCGTTGCCGAGAATGACCGTGAGCAGATTGTTGTAATCGTGCGCGAGCCCGCCGGTGAGCTGTCCGATCGCCTCCATCTTCTGCGATTGATGCAATTCGGCTTCGAGCTTCGTGCGTTCGGTCATGTCGTGACCGATGAAGAAATGCTGCTGCTCCTCCTCGACCCACATGCCGGTCCAGTTCAGATCGACCGCGCGCCCGTCTTTATGCAAATACCGCGTCTGGAAGTCTCGTGAAATAAGTCCCTTCCGCGCCTGCCGCATTTCCTCGCGAGTCGTATGGAGATCCGCCGGATGAATGAGTTCGATTGCATTGCGGCCTTCGATCTCTTCCGGCCGATAGCCCAGAATCGGATAAACGCTTGGGCTTACGCGAATGAGCCGCCCTTTGGAGTCTGTTACCAGAATGAGATCGAGTGATTTCTCGAAAATGCGCAGGTTGATGGTCTGCGCCGCCTTGGCCTCGGTAATGTCCTGCGAAATCGAACCCACCGCCTCCACGTTTCCGGCCGCATCGAACAGCGGAAATTTGGTAGCGAGATAGCAGCGCGGCTCCGGTGAGGTCACCTCCCGCTGTATCATCTTTCCGGTTCTTATCACCTCTTCGTCTATCGCCGAAATTTCGTTTGCATAATGCTCCGGCAATAGATCTTTCAACCGGAGACCCGTCATTTGCTCCGGCGTCTTCCTGATGCGCCGCTGAAACTCGCGGTTGGCCAGAATAATGCGCCCCTCGCGGTTCTTTACCGTAATGGTTGCCGGCGCGTGATCGAGAATTTCCTGAAACTGCCTGCTGGTCGTGAGAAACTTTTCGGTCTCCGCAATCCGTTCCTTCATCTGCCGTGAAATTTGGTAGGCGGCGAAGCCAAGCGCGAGCCCGGTTGCAAAGATGACGATCAGCGAGTTGCGGGCGTCACGCCACCAGTCTTTCAGCAGCTCCTGTTCGGAGATCGAGACGGCCACGCGCACACCCAGATTGGTGTACTGCTGGATAGCGGTAATGAAATGATCGCCGTCCATAGCAACATGGATCGTATCAGTCCCCCTCCCGTCGCGCGGCGCATTCGCCGTAAGCAGGGGATGCTCTGCCGGAAGCCGGCTGCCCACCATATGCCCGTCGGGTTCCCGTATCAGAACAAAACCCTCGGGATGAACGAGCCAGATCACGCCCTTTTTGCCGATCTCGAACGCCTTATAAAATTCGCGCAACTGCTCCGGTTCCAGCGTCGCAACAACGACGCCAGCGAAACCGCCATCGGCCGAATCGATCCGCCGGGCGAGCGGTATTAGCAGCCGATTTGTAAGCCGGCTGCGATACGGCGCGTCCGCCACGAATGGAATATCGGGGTTGGCTTGCAGACGCTGGAAGGCAAGCCGGTCCTTGCGGCTCTCGCCTACAATTTGCGGAATCGTCGAATGCGTTACAGTCCCGTTCGCATCCGTTACTGTAAGTGAGCCTACGCCCTGCAAGGTCTTCAAGGACTGCTGCAGCAGAGGCGTGAGATCGTCGGCGAACTTGGCCTCGCTACGCAGCCGGGTAACGATGCTGCTGATCTGAATTAGGCTGCCATCGGTCAACGCAACCGAACGCGCAAAATGGTCGCCGATGACCAAAGCGTGATGCTGCGCGCGCTCGCGACCGGCCGCAATGGCTTCGTTGTACTGCGTCCAAAGAGAGATCAAACGAACGGCAACAACGGCAAGAAACGTAACGGCGAGCGCAAGAAGCACTGTCCGTCTGAACCGTGCCGTTTGCTCCGCAGCCGACAAAAAATGCGAGATCATGATAGCCCCGAGCGAAGGCTTTCTTATCCGACAATAGTATTCAAATGGTGTTTGGCGGCGTGGGCGCGCTCGTAACACTCTGTTAAGCATGCCGGTGTTCTCCGGCGGCAGTTACCTTGCCTTAAAGTCGTACCGACTAAGAGAGGGGATTGGATAACGTAAGATAAAGTCTATGAATTTAAAAACTTTCACACTCAGGGAGGATGGACTCCAAGGCGACGCGCCAAGCGTCGTCCCCAGTTCGGTTCCTCCCGGAGAACGGCTCTGCTGCTTTATTGTTGACGACGAACCCGCGATCCAGAGCCTGCTGAGCAACGCACTCGTCCAGTTCGACTTCCATGTGGAGAGTTTCAACAGCGCCCAGACGGCGCTGACCGCGTTGAAGCGAACCCGTCCACACCTGGTTTTTCTCGACGTCTCGCTGGAAGGTTCCGACGCAGTCGACGTGATACGCGGGCTGGAGGAAGCGAGATTTGCAGGCAAGGTGCAACTCGTTAGCGGCACGCACCAGAAAACGCTGGACGACCTACGGTTGATCGGCGAGCGTCATGCGCTTTCGATGCTCCCGCCACTGCAAAAACCGTTTCGTATCCAGCAGGTACGGCAGATCGTCAGCGAGAATCTTGCCGAACTCTTGAGCGCGCCGCAGGCGTTGCCGGCCAAGCCGGTGAACTCCAGCTACCAGAAACTGCGCCTTAGCGAGGTGCTCGACAACAACTGGTTCCAGCTTTGGTATCAACCTAAAATCGACATCCAGAAAATGAAGCCGGTCGGCGCGGAAGGCCTCGCCCGCTGCGTTCATCCTGTTTTCGGGACCTTGCTGCCGTCGTCGTTCCTGCCCGGCGCGGACGAGGCATCGCTTGCGAAACTCGGCGAGCGGGCGCTCATTCAGTCGCTCTACGACTGGCCGCTCTTTGGGCGCCTGGGAATTCCGTTCAAGCTCGCGATCAATCTTTCGATCGAGTCGCTAAGCCGCATTCCCATCACCAAGATTATTCGCGAGTTGCGCCCGAAGGAAAGCGAGTGGCCCGGCATGATCATCGAGATCACCGAAAATCAGGCGATCAAGGATATCCATGCGATCCACGAAATCGCGACGCAATTAAAGCTTTACGGCATCTCGATCGCGATCGACGACTTCGGCGCAGGGTATTCGCATCTCGCCCGGCTCAAGGACCTGCCGTTCGAGGAATTGAAGATCGATGGAAGCCTGATCAGCAACTGTGATCGGGATGAACAAACCGCGACGCTTTGCCGTACTGCGATCGAACTTGCCCACAAATTCGACACAGTAGCCGTCGCCGAGTGCGTCGAGCGCCCGAGCGAGGTGCGCGTCCTGCAACAGATGGGCTGCGATATCGCGCAAGGGCATCTGTTCGCAAATGCGACTCCGCGCGATACGCTGATCGCCTCAATGAAAAAGCGCATGGAGCAGGCGCGGGCAACCACCTGAAATCTGCGGCCGTTAACTTTCCGGTAACGACTTGGCCCCTTTTTCCGCCATTTTCGACTCGTAGCTAGGCCTTCAAGTCGGGGGCAATCCCGGTCAACAAATCGTTAACCGAACCCGGCAAGACTGCATGAATCCTGCTTCTCGCGCCCGGTGGGGGTGGCCGAAAGCAGTAAGGGGACAGGTTCGTACTTGCCGAAAGAAGCTTCCGCTGCATCGTCACGCGACTGGAAGGCTTGCCGCTCGTTCGGAGCGGTCGGAGCCGCCGCGCTTGTGCTGACCCTTTCGACGACGAGCTTGCAGAGCGTGATCGCAAACGGCGATACGCGCTCGATCTCGATGTTTCACACGCACTCGAAAGAGTCGATCACCGTCACCTTCAAAGTGAACGGACGCTACGACGAAGCCGGTCTTGCCAAGCTGAACAGCTTCCTGCGCGACTGGCGCAATCACAAAGAAACGAAGATGAATCCGCATCTCTTCGACATTCTTTGGGAGGTCAATCGAGACACCGGCGGGACGCAACCGATCCAGATCATCTCCGCCTTCCGTTCGCCCGAGACCAACGAAATGCTCCGTTCGCGCTCGAGCGGCGTTGCGAAGCACAGCCAGCATGTTCTCGGCAACGCGATCGACTTCCGCATTCCCGGCGTTCCGATTGCCGACCTGCGCGCGGCGGGCCTCAGGCTCCAGCGGGGCGGCGTCGGCTTCTACCCCGGCTCCGATTTCGTCCACATGGACACGTCCACGATCCGTCATTGGCCGCGCATGACCCGAGAACAGCTCGTGCGCGTATTCCCCGACGGCAAAACCATTCACGTTCCCACCGACGGCGTACCGCTGAAAAACTTCCAGCTTGCCGCGGCGGAGATCCAGCAGCGCGGCCAGTTCGGCGAGCGTCAGCAGACCCGCGTGGCGGCGGCGGCAGCGGTGCCAGATCCGAACCGCCTCAAGAGCTTCATCAGTTCGATCTTCAGCGCGAACTCGGCCGCGAACACATCCGAACAGGAAGCGCAGGAAAACGAACAGGACCTGCCGGCGCAACAGCCGCAGACACCGCCTTTGCGCACGCAGATTGCCTCTGCCAACCCGCAATCGATCTTGCCGCCGGCAAACCGCCAGCAGCCGAAAGAGCGCCTGCAATGGCAGGTCGGCCCGGCGCCTGCCAACGAAACGCCGCCGCCTGACGAAACCACCGGATCGACGACGCTCGCCTATGCCAATACCAACCGGCGCTATTACCCGTCACAGACCCACATTCAGGGCACGCTCGCTGCGGTTCCGCTGATCGCGGGCGCGCATCAGATTGCAGCCGGATTCGCGCGGGCGGACGGGCCGGTTCAGTTCAAGCATCCCGAGAATACGCGCGGCTTCGCGGAACCCGTGCGTGCCATCGTCGAAAACCGGTTCGCGGAGTTCACGCCGGATCAGAATACGGTTGGCGGCTTCCAGCGCGACCGCACGCCGGTCGTCGTTGTCGGCTTCGAACCGGCACGCGCCGCATCGCGCTAGATCAGCGCGAGCCGATTCCGAGCGCCTCGCGATAGAGATCCACAATCGCCTCGAATTCCTGAAGCTCTGCAGTCTCCTGCCCGCGCATGCGCACAACCGCGCGCAGCGCCTTGGTATCGAAGCCGTTCGCTTTGGCTTCGCCGTAAACCTCGCGGATGTCGTCGGCGAGCGCCTTCTTCTCTTCTTCGAGACGCTCGATCCGCTCGACCAGCGCTTTGAGTTGTGACTTCGCGAAGCTGGTTGCGTCCGCCGGTGCGGACTCTTTCTTCTTGGCTGCTGCTGGCATGGCCCTACTTCAGTGTCGGTTGGATTTATCGAACGCGGCCTTCTGCTCAGCGTTCGCTTCATTCTGGTATTTCGATTTCCAGTCCTCGTAGCTCATGCCGTAAACCGCTTCGCGGCTTTCGTCCTTGGACATCGCGATGCCCTTGGCGTCGGCTGCGTCCTTCATCCAGTTCGACAGACAGTTGCGGCAGAAGCCCGCGAGATTCATGAGGTCGATATTCTGAACCTCGGTGCGCGAGCGCAGGTGTTCTACGAGACGGCGGAACACCGCGGCTTCCAGCTCGGTACGGGTTTTCTCGTCGATCTCGGCCATCATGCATACTCCGGAACTTTCGAAGGGTTATCTTACCCCTATGGCGCGGGCGAGTCTTACCGGAAGCCGAGGCCCTGTGAGTATCCGGGAGAAAAGAAAGGCACCAGCGCCGCGCATGCCGCAGTTGCGGCGCTGTGGGTGACAGCGGGGCGGTCATGGCTTACCAAGCGGGGAAAAGCTGAAACAGTCCGTGAACGCCGCCGCCCTTCCCGCTCAAAAGAATGCGATCGCCTTCGCCGCCCTCGTCGTCGGCGCTTTCGCGATGGGCGCCTCACCAATTTTCGTGCGGCTGGCCGATGTCGGCCCGTTCGCCAGCGCCTTCTGGCGCTGCGCGCTGGCGCTTCCTTTCCTTGCGCTGTGGGCACTGCTGGAGCCCAAGGAAGCGCGGCAGATGTTCTCTTCCGACCGCGCCGTCGTGCTGTCAGGACTTTTCTTCGCGGGCGATCTGTTTTTCTGGCATCTCGCCATTCTCGCGACCACGGTTGCGAACGCGACCTTCCTCGCGACCATGGCCCCGGTGTGGGTTGCGTTCGGCGCGTGGCTGGTATTTCGCGAGCGGATTTCGAAAGCCGACTTTTCCGGCCTTGCGCTTTGCCTGCTCGGCGGCGCCGCACTGATCGGCCAGAGCTACAGCTTCGCGCCGGAGCGGCTTATCGGCGACGGCTATGCACTGGTTACGTCCGTGTTCTTCGGACTCTACATGCTCGCGGTCAGCAACGCCCGCACGAGGCTGAAGATCGGCGCAGGCTCGCTCGCCTTCATGTCGGCGGCGATCACCTCTGCTTGCATGTTGACGGTCGCGTTGCTTCTCGAGACCGACTTTCTTCCGCGCTCGCGCGAAGGCTGGCTGACGCTATTCTCTCTCGCAATCGTGTCGCAGGTGCTTGGACAAGGCCTGCTGGCGGTCGCGCTCGGAAGATTGCCCGCGACGTTCTCCTCGCTCGTGATCTTTCTCGAAGCGGTGGGTGCCGCGGCGCTGGGCTGGCTCGTACTCAGCGAGAAGCTCGGGCCGTTGCAGGCGCTCGGCGGCGCGCTCATTCTGCTCGGCATATGGGTCGCGCGCCCGCGCACCAAGGCACCGGCGGCAGCCATATGAAACGGGACCTGCTCCTTCAGATCTATAATGCTGCGGTTGCGCGCGCTCATCCGCGCGAATGCCTACCGCCCCATCTGCCCATGCCGCCCGGCAAAGGTCGTCTCCTCATTTTCGCCGCCGGCAAGGCCGCAGGCTCGATGGCGGAGGCCGCGGAAGCGTTTTACTTCGACCGGCACGACTTTCCCCGCGAACGCCTTTCGGGAATCGCGGTCGCCCGGCACGGCTATGGCCGCACGCTTCGCACCATCGAAATGGTCGAAGCGGGACATCCGGTACCGGACGCGAAGGGCATCGCGGCCGCCGGGCGCACGCTCGAACTCGCGCACGGCGCAACCGGAGACGATGTCGCGCTCGTCTTGATGTCGGGCGGCGCGTCGGCGAACTGGATCGCTCCGGCGCAAGGCATTTCGCTCGACGACAAGCGCGAATTGACTCGGGCGCTGCTCAAGAGCGGAGCGAACATCGTCGAGATGAACTGCGTGAGAAAGCATCTCTCGCGCATCAAGGGCGGCCGGCTCGCAGCAGCACTCGCGCCCGCGCGCGTGATCACGCTTGCGATCTCCGATGTCCCCGGCGACGATCCTTCGGTGATCGGCTCAGGACCGACCGTGCCGGATGCGACCACGCTCGAAGATGCGCGGAAGATTCTCGGGAAATACAACATCATCCCGCCCGCTTCGATTGCCGCGGCGCTGAACGACCCCGCGAACGAATCGCCGAAGCCCGGCGACAGCGCATTCGAGAACATGGCCCTCGAAATTGTCGCAAAACCGAAAGCCTCGCTCGATGCGGCAGCCGCAGTTGCAAAGCAGGCCGGTTACGAGCCCGTCGTGCTCGGCGCGGATCTCGAAGGCGAAGCCCGCGATGTCGCCGCAAAGCACGCGGCACTTGCAATTTCCTTAAAGCGTGAAGGGCGGAGGGCCGCGATCCTTTCGGGCGGCGAACTGACGGTCACCATCAAAGGACAGGGCCGCGGCGGACCCAATCAGGAATATGCGCTGGCACTTGCAGCCGCGCTCGGCGGGGAGAGAGCAATCAGCGCAATTGCCGGCGACACCGATGGCACCGACGGCGGCGCGGGCAGTGCTGAAGACCCGGCGGGTGCCTTCATCGACGAGACCACACTTTCCCGCGCGCGCGAATGCGGCCTCGATCCTGCCGGGATTCTTGCGCAGAATAATTCTACCCACTTCTTCGAAGAACTGGGCGATCTTCTGAACCCTGGACCGACGTTCACGAATGTAAACGACCTGCGGGCCATTCTTGTTGACACCCAGGAGCGTAGGGGGCCAATAGATTAACCCCACCGTGCAACGCTCCCGCACCAGCCAGAACGGTGATTTCTCCCCCGATGCGTAGCCTTCGCGTAATCTCGTCATACTCGCTTGCACTTGTGGTGTTATCGATCTCCACCTGCATGGCGCTTGCCGATTTCCGCGTTTGCAACCGCACCGAAAGCCGCGTCGGGGTCGCGCTCGGCTACAAGGACAGCGAACACTGGACCACGGAAGGCTGGTGGAATATTCCGCCCGGCACCTGCGAGACGCTTGTGCGCGGCACGCTGATCGCCCGCTACTACTATCTCTATGCGCAGGACTACGATCAGGGCGGCGAGTGGTCCGGCAAAGCCTACCTGTGCACGCGCGACAAGGAATTCACCATCCAGGGCATCGCGGATTGCCTCGCACGCGGCTATAATCGCACCGGATTCTTCGAGGTCGATACGCGATCCCATAAAGACTGGACCGTGCAACTGACCGAGCAGAACCAGACTCCGCCGGGCTTGCGAGCCCCGAACATCCCGCCAGGTCCTGCCCAGAAAAAGCAATGAAACGTCAGCGCCGCACCAAAATCGTGGCAACACTCGGCCCCGCCTCCTCGGAACCGGCCACGATAGAAAAATTATTCCTCGCAGGTGCTGACGTATTCCGCATCAATATGAGCCACACGCCGCACGAGGCGATGCGGGCCTTCGTCAACACCATCCGCTCGATCGAAGAGAAGCACGGACGGCCGATCGGCATTCTCGCCGACATGCAGGGCCCGAAGCTCCGGCTCGGTGCGTTCAGAAACGGCGGCGCGCAGCTCGAGGCCGGCGCGGCCTTCGTACTCGATTCCGATCCGGCGCCCGGCGGCGAGCTTCGCGCCCATCTTCCGCACCCGGAGATTCTCGAGGCGCTGCGTCCCGGCGACCGTCTGCTAATCGACGACGGCAAGCTGAAGCTCGTCGTGACCGAGGCAGCCCGCGACCGCGCCGTGACGCGGGTCGAAGTCGCAGGCCGCATCTCCGACCGCAAGGGCGTGAGCCTGCCGGACACCATCCTCAATCTTTCCGCGCTGACGCCGAAAGACCGCGGCGATCTGGAAGCCTGCCTTGAAGCGAAGGTCGACTGGGTCGCGCTTTCCTTCATCCAGCGCCCGGAAGACGTTGCCGAGGCGAAGAAGCTCGTGCGCGGCCGCGCGGCGATCATGTGCAAGATCGAGAAGCCGCAGGCGATCAGCACGCTCGACGGCATTATCGAGCTCTCTGACGCGCTCATGGTCGCGCGCGGCGATCTCGGCGTGGAAATGCCGCTTGAGCGTGTGCCCGCACTTCAACGGCGCATCATCACGTCGTCGCGGCGCGCCGGAAAGCCGGTCGTGGTCGCGACGCAAATGCTCGAGTCGATGATTACGCTGCCGGTGCCGACCCGCGCGGAAGTCTCGGATGTCGCCAACGCGGTCTATGAAGGCGCCGACGCCGTCATGCTCTCCGCGGAATCTGCCGCCGGCGCGCATCCGGTGCTTGCGGTCGAAACCATGAACCGGATCGCGGAAGAAGTGGAACGCGAGTCCTCCTATTTCGAAGGCCTTGCCGCGCAACGCTGGGCACCGGAAGCGACCGGCGCCGATGCGATTTCCGCCGCCGCCCGCCAGATCGCGGAAACGCTCGATCTCGGTGCGATTCTTTGCCTGACCAGTTCAGGGGCAACCGCCATGCGCATCGCGCGCGAGCGGCCGCGACCGCCGATCGTCGCGCTCTCGCCGAAGATCGAGACCGTGCGCCGGCTGTCTCTGCTATGGGACGCACATTGCGTCGTGATGAAGGACGAACACGACATCGACGTCACCATCAAACGCGCCTGCGCGCTCGCCTATCAGGAAGGCATCGTGAAAGTCGGCCAACGCGTGATTTTGGTTGCTGGCGTTCCGCTCGGCACGCCCGGCGCGACCAACATGGTGCGGATCGCCTACATTTCCGAAGGCGGGGGCGTGGATTAAATATCGCGGCCTTCGACCTTGAGCTTCAGCCGCCGCACGCTCTCGGAAATGCTCTCGAGGTGCGGGTTGATTTCCAGCGCGCGGCGATAGGCCTGCAGCGCGAGTTTCTCTTCGCCGATGTCCTGAAGGATGATGCCGAGGCCAGCAAGCGCCTGATAGTGACGCGGCTCCTGCGCCAGCACGACACGCAAATCCGCGAGCGAGCGGTAGATATCCTTCTGCACAAAATGGAGTGTCGCGCGGCGCGCCCAGGCTTCGGTGTAGCGCGGGTTTACCTGGATGATCGAATCCAGAAGTTGCTCCGCGGTCTTGTATTCTTTTTCCTGCATCACGGTCTGCGCGCGAACCATGAGCAGATTCAGCGTGTCGCTTTCGGTGATGACGAGAGCCGCCTCGATCCGCTTCTCGATCTGTTTTGCAATCTGGGCATTCGGCGCGACTTTGAGTGCGGCAAACAGGCCGTCTAATTGCTGCGCGGGGTCCAGCTGCTTCTTGCGGTTCTGGACGTTTTTGGACTTGGCGGCAGGCGCCTTTTGCGAGGCGCCGGGTGCGTTCTGCGCAAACAGCGGTTCCGCGGCGAAGGGCGCGAACGGAAGGACCGCGATCAGAAAGACTCGAACGAGCTTCATAAATCTGAGTCTATGCCCGCCGGCCCGGGCCGCAAGCCCGAAGTGGCCACAGGCAAACGAAATCCGGCGCACGTTTCCGTGCGCCGGACAAATTCATTGACCGTGCGAAATCAGCCCTGGCGGGCTTTGAAGCGCTTCTGCGTCTTGTTGATGATGTAGACGCGGCCCTTGCGGCGCACGAGCCGGTTATCCCGGTGACGGGCGCGGAGCGAGCGCAGGGAGTTACGGACTTTCATCGGAAAATTCCTTGGTTCGGCGGGGTTTCTAGGGGCCGTATCCGGCCCTGTCAAACCGCTTCTGGGCGGTCCCCGCCGCGGCCAAAGAGAGCAAGGCCGCAACTTCCGGATTGAGGGGTTGACTGCGCCCCTCCATCTCTATTACTTAACCTATCAGTTAAGTATTGGCTCCGGTTCCACTGAATGGCAACCCCCGCTACCCAGCTCGACCGCACCTTCGCGGCCCTCTCGGATCCGACCCGCCGCGCGCTGCTTGCGCGGCTGACCGAGCGCGACACGGTTTCGGTCAGCGAGCTGGCGCAACCTTTCTCGATGTCGCTGCCCGCCGTGATGAAGCACCTCGACGTGCTCTCCGATGCCGGCCTGATTTCGCGCACCAAGACCGGGCGCACTGTGGCGGTTCAGCTCACCGCCGGCCCGATGGAGGAAGCCATGCAATGGCTCCACCGCTACCAGCAGTTCTGGATGCAACAACTCGACCGCCTCGCCAGGTTCATTGAGGACGAAACATGCTCGCCAAACCAAGCGTCACCCTCAAACGCCACATCAACGGAAAGCCCGAACAAGTCTTTGCCGCATGGACCAACGCGCAAAAAATAGTGCGATGGTTCGGCCCGCAGCAGACCTTGCTCGACACCGTGAAGGCGGAACTCGACGTGCAGGTCGGCGGCAGGTTCTGGGTGAGTTTCAACACCGACGACGGCGACTTCCATAAGGTCGGCGGCACCTACCGAGAGGTATTTCCGCCGGAGCGTCTGCAATTCACCTGGGCCTGGCATTCGACGCCGGAGCGCGAGTCGCTCGTTACCGTCACCATCCGGCCGGATGGCGACGGCTCGATGCTGACGCTCCTGCACGAACAGTTCTTCGATCAGGCTGCTGCCGACGGCCACAAGCGCGGCTGGACCGGCACGCTCGAAAAACTCGCAGCCGAATTCGAATGAGGACGATGAAGATGAAACTCTATTACGCAGAAACGCTGAACCCGCGGAAAGCCTGCGCGGTCGCAAAATACCTTAACTCGCCGGTCGAATACGTCCGCGTCGAACTCGCCAAGGGCGCGCACAAGAAGCCGGAGTATCTCGCGATGAATCCGAATGGCAAGGTCCCGACACTTGTCGTTTCCGAAGATTTCGTGATCTGGGAAGCCGATGCGATCATGGCCTATCTCGCGCGCTTCGCGGGCTCGGATTTATTGCCCGAAGGCGACAAGCAGATCGAAGTGATGCGCTGGCTTTCCTGGGGCACGCAGCATTTCACGCGCCACGGCGGCGGGCTCTATTTCGAGTTCTGCATCAAACCGTGGATCGGCCTCGGCGATGCCGACCCGGCCGCCGTAAAATCTTCGCAGGAACAATTTCGTCTCTTCGCCAAGATTCTCGATGAGCATCTTGCAAACAAGAAATTCCTGCTCGGGGATCAACTGACCATCGCGGACTTCTCGGTCGGCGTGACGCTGCCCTATGCGAAGAAAGCGCAGATTCCGCTTCCCGAATTTCCTAACGTCGCGCGCTGGCACGACCGGCTCAACGAACTGCCGGCCTGGCGCGATCCTTATCCCGTCCCCGACGCGCTCGCCGCGTAAACAGAAGTGAAAGGAGTACGATCATGAAACTTGCAAGCCCGATCACCCCCTGCCTCTGGTTCGACGGCAACGCCAAGGAAGCCGCGGAGTTCTACGTCTCCATCTTCCCGGACTCGAAGATGGGCAAGATCGCCTACTACCCCGACACGGGGAAGGAAACGCACGGCATGGACGCGGGCAAGGTGCTGACCGCGGAATTTACGATCAACGGCCAGCCGTTCACCGCGCTGAACGCCGGGCCGCAATTCAAATTCACGGAAGCCGTCTCCTTCCAACTCGCCTGCAATACGCAGAACGAGATCGATTACTATTGGGACAAGCTCCGCGAGGGCGGCGGCGAGGAAAGCGTGTGCGGCTGGTTGAAAGACCGCTTCGGTCTTTCCTGGCAGGTCTTCCCGGCAATGATGCCGAAGATTCTATCGGAAGGAAGCGCCGACGAGCGCAAGCGCGTGATGGATGCCTTCATGAAGATGAAGAAGTTCGTCATCGCCGACATCGAAGCCGCACGCAAAGCGGCCTGATCCATCTGAAACGCAAGGATAAGAAAATGGAATACGTCGACGGGTTCCTGATTGCCGTGCCGAAGAAAAAGGTGGCGCAGTACAAAAAGATCGCGAAGCTCGCGAGCAAGATCTGGCGCGAATACGGCGCGCTCGACTATCGCGAATGCCTCGCCGACGACGTGCCTTACGGCAAACGGACTTCGTTTCCGCGCGCCGTAAAGCAGAAGACGGGCGAGACCGTCATCTTCGCCTACATCGTCTACAAATCGCGCAAGCAGCGCGACGCGATCAACAAGAAGGTGATGAAGGACCCGCGCCTCGCAAAAATGATGACGCCCGGCGCCATGCCCTTCGACACCAAGCGCATGATCTGGGGCGGCTTCAAGACGATTGTCGCGTAACGCGCTCAGGGCTTGCCCGGCGCTTGCCCCATTCGCGTAGAAACAAAAGGAGCGCGGACGATGACCGCACAAGCCAAAATCGAAACGATGGTCGGCAAAGAGGTTGTCGTCTCACGCCTGATCGATGCGCCGCGCGCGCGCGTGTTCGACGCCTGGATCAAGCCCGAAAAACTCGCGCAATGGTGGGGCCCGGACGGCTTCACCAATCCGCGCTGCGAAATCGATGCGCGTCCCGGCGGGAAAATTTACATCGAGATGATCCGCTCGTCTGACGGAAAGATGTTTCCGCTCGACGGTGAGGTCGAGATCGTCGAGGCGCCGTCGCGCATCGTGTTCCGCGCGCGCGGCTACAATCCCGCGAACGACAGAACCACAATCGAAGACCGGGTGAGCGCGACCTTCGAGGAGCGGAACGGCAAGACGCTCGTCACCGTGCATCTCTATGTGCTCGACGTCGCGCCTGCCTTCACGGAAGCGGCGAACCGCATGGATATAGGCTGGTCGCAAAGCCTACAAAGACTTGAGCGCAACAGCTGATAAGGCGAGCCATGTTGAGAGCGAGCAACACCTTCGGCGGATTCTCGGTGAACGACGTCCCCGCCGCAATGAAATTCTACGGCGACACGCTCGGGCTGAAAGTGTCGGAAGATCACGGCATCATGACCATCGATCTGTCGAATGGCGGCAGCGTGATCGCCTATCCGAAAGCGAAGCACGAGCCGGCGACCTTCACCATCCTCAACTTTCCGGTTCCCGATGTGGACGCCGCCGTCGATGCACTGACGAAGCGCGGCGTGAAGTTCGAGCGCTACGACACGGACGATATAAAGACAGATGCCAAGGGCGTGATGCGCGGCAACGGCCCGACGATCGCCTGGTTCAAGGGCCCCGCCGGCAACATTCTCTCCGTGATCGACGAAAACGGCACGATGTAATCAAACAACCCAAGTTTCAGGAGTACTTGCATGTCACAAACGATCTTCCCCCACCTCTGCATCGCCGGCGCGTCAGGCGCGATCGAGTTCTACAAGAATGCGCTCGGCGCGACCGAGATGATGCGCGTGCCGCACGAGGACGGCAAACGCCTGATGCACGCAGCGATCGAGATCGGCGGCGCGCAGGTCTTCATCCACGACGACTTTCCCGAATATAGGGAATGCCGCCCCGATCTGGTCGGCGCGCCTTCCCGCATGGGCGGCACCTCGACGACCGTGCATCTCCGCGTCAGGGATTGCGATGCTGCCTACAAGCGCGCGATGGATGCCGGCGCGACCAGCATCGTCGCGCCGAACGACGCATTCTGGGGCGATCGCTACGCGCAGGTGGTCGATCCTTTCGGCCACAGCTGGAGCTTCGCGCATACGCTTGCGAAATAATGATGCTATGCTCGGCGTAGCATCCTGCACAGGGAGAACCTGGAAATGATGACCCCGCTTTATTTCACCCTGGGCATTGGGGCGGTCATGATCGCGGCGATCGCGCTCGCGATGCTGCTTGCCGCGATGAAACCCAATTACTTCCGCGTCGAGCGCACGGTCGTCATCGCAGCGCCGCCTGCGCAAATCTTTCCCTTCCTCGAAGACCTGAAAGCGCAGCGCTACTGGTCGCCGTGGGATCAGAAAGATCCCAACATGAAGCGGATCTATAGCGGCGAGGACAGCGGCGTCGGCGCGGTCTACGAATGGGACGGCAACCGGCAGATCGGCGCGGGCCGGCAGGAGATCACTGCGGTCACACCGAATGAGAAGATCGAAGGCAAGATCGACTTCTTCCGCCCGATGCAGGCAAGCAACCGCATCGAATTTCTGTTGAAGCCTTCCGGCGCGGGCACGGCAGTGACCTGGGCGATCTTCGGGCCGATGCCGTTCATGAGCCGCGTGATGAGCCTGTTCTTCTCGATGGACAAGATGATCGGCAACGAGTTCGAGAAGGGCCTGTTGCAGTTGAAGGCGCTCGCAGAGAAATAGCGCTTGGCGAAAATCGACATCAGGCGCCTCGGCCCGGGCGACGTTTCGGTTCTGGATCGCGTCGCGGCGGATGTTTTCGAAGGGCCGGTGCAGAAAAAGCGGCTTGCGGTCTTTCTGCGGGAAACCAATCACCTGATGTTTGTCGCGGTCTGCGACGGCGAGGTCGTGGGTCAGGTGCGCGGCATGATACACGTGCACCCCGACAAGGCGGATGAGCTTTACATCGACAATCTCGGCGTCGCGCTTGCCTTCCGGCAGCAGGGTGTGGGCATGCGGCTTGTGAAAGTGCTGTTGCAGGCCGGTAGAGACCAAGGGTGCGGCGAGGCATGGGTCGGGATCGAGCAGAACAACGCCGCCGCCAGAAAGCTCTATGAATCCCTTGGTGAAGCCGGCGAGCCTTGCATGATTTTCACCTATAAAATTTCCAAGAACCTTTAAAATTTCCAAGAAGCCGCCAGGAACCTAGAGCCTTCAGAGCGGTTACAGAGCGCTTCCGTGGGGGATATTCATGGCGCTTACGCTATTGCTCGCCAAGGTTTTCGGCATCGCTTTGATCGCAATCGGGATTGCGATCATCGTCTATCGCAGCCACTACGCGCAGATCGCGCGCGATTTCCTCCAGCAGCGGCTTTTGCGGACGGTGATCGCCTTCTCCGAGATGATCGTGGGTCTCTTCATCATTATCGGCCACAACGTCTGGAACCCGCCGCCGGCGGCGTTGATTACGCTGTTCGGCTGGATGTTCGTGCTGGAGGGCGCGAGTTATCTGCTCATGCCGGAGAAATATACCGCGCGCTTCGTCAATGCCGTGAACCGTCCGCAGTTTTTTATTGCTAGCGGCATCATCGGCATCGTGCTCGGGATTTATCTCGCGGACTATGGCTTCGCGATTTGGGCGCGGCTGCCGTGACTACGAGGACGGCGTCACGAATTTTAGCCCCACAACACCCGCCACGATCAGCATGAGACAAACGATCCGCGCAATCTCGCGCGACTCGTTGAAGAGCCACATGCCCATGATCGCGGTGCCGACCGCGCCGATGCCGACCCACACGGCATAGGCCGTGCCTACGGGGAGCGTGCGCAGCGCGTATTCGAGGAAGATCAGCGAGACGATCATCGCAGCCACGGTCCAGACCGTCGGCCACAGCCTCGAAAATCCGTCGGTGTATTTCAGGCCGATCGCCCAGCCGACTTCGAACAGACCTGCGATGAAAAGCGAGATCCAAGCCATGATGACTCTCCTTGTTTCTGGAGGGTCGTCGTTTCTGGAGGGTCGTCCCTGCCGGGCTCTGGATACAACTCAGGCCGTCCTGAGAGGAATGGTGCGCGCGACAGGGATCGAACCTGTGACCCCTACCATGTCAAGGTAGTGCTCTACCGCTGAGCTACGCGCGCATCAAAGGCGGGGCTCCCTATATCGGGTGCCTCCGGCAGGGGCAAGCAGGCCGGATCAGGCCGCCGCCAGCATCTTCTGGACCTCATTCACGAGGTCCTTGAGGTGGAAGGGCTTGGAAAGCACCTTGGAATCCTCGGGCGCCTTCTTGTTCTGGGCTTCCAGCGTCACCGCCGCAAAGCCCGTGATGAACATGACCTTGATGTCCGGGTCGAGTTCGGTCGCCCGGCGGGCGAGCTCGATCCCGTCCATTTCAGGCATCACGATATCGGTGAGCAGAAGTTCGAAGGGCTCCTCGCGCAGCCGCTGATAGGCCGAGCGGCCGTTGTCGAAATGCGCAACCTCATAGCCTGCGTTGACGAGCGCCTTTACGAGGAAGCGGCGCATATCGTTGTCGTCTTCTGCGAGCAGAATCTTCGGCATGGTGTCCCTTAACGTCCCGGCTTTTCAGGCCCTTTTTCGGCGCCCATTTGGGGGGAGCCGGGTAAATGGCCGGTGAAGGTGCATAAAGAAAGGCGCGGCCTTCACAAGGCCTTACCGCCCTGCGACAAAGCGAAAACTGACGTTTTCCTTAATCCCACGGTCCCGCCCGCAAGGCTTTTCCGCGATGAGCGCCAAGGTTGTCGAAGAACTGGCCCCGGCCTTCGATGTCGAAGAGCCGCTCGCGGCGGCAGGACCGGTCGTCTGCAACTCGCCCCATAGTGGACGCGCCTACCCAGCCTCCTTCCTGCGCCAGAGTCGGCTCGAGCTTGCCGCACTCCGGCGTTCCGAAGACACCTTCGTCGACGAGCTCTTCGCCGAAGCTCCGCGCGCGGGCGTGCCCCTGATGCGGGCGCATTTTCCGCGCGCCTATCTCGATGTGAACCGCGAGCCCTACGAACTCGATCCGCGCATGTTCGAGGGGCGCCTGCCCGCATATGCGAATACGCGCTCGCTGCGCGTGGCGGGCGGGCTCGGCACCATCGCCCGCGTGGTCGGCGATGCGCGCGAGATCTACCCGAAGCGCATCCCGGTGTCGGAAGCGCTCTCGCGGATCGAGCAGTTGTACAAGCCCTACCACCGCACGCTCCGGAAACTCGTGAGCCGCGCGCAGAAGAACTGCGGCATTGCACTCCTGATCGACTGCCACTCGATGCCGTCGAGCGCCGGCGGCCGCGACGAGCGTCCGCGCGCGGATTTCGTGCTCGGCGACCGCTACGGCACGAGCTGCTCGTCCGCGATAACCGACATGGTCGAGCGAACGCTGCGCGCGCAGGGCCACATCGTTCTGCGCAACAAACCCTATGCAGGCGGCTTCATCACAGAGCATTACGGCGACCCGGCCACGGGGCTGCATGCCCTGCAGATTGAGGTGAACCGCGCGCTCTACATGGATGAGACGCGCTACGAGAAGTCCGCGGGCTTCGAAGCGATCAAGCGGGACATTGGCCAGACGATCGAAGCCGTCGCCGCCTTTACGATCGCCGGCCTCGTAGCGATGCCGGACGCTGCCGAATAAGCGGCCTCCCAAAGCGAACCGATCCCGAAAAAGAAAGAGGCCGCTACAGTTGCCTGTAGCGGCCCAAGTCTAGGGAGGAAACGCCCAAAGGAGGGCGGCGAAAACGCGACGCCATCGCGTATCGCACCGCAACAATATGCTCCCGCACCGCAAAATAAGCAAGCACTGCTTACATAACTTTTCCGGGAAGAAGTGGCCCCTGTCCGAGACACTAACCGTAACGGAATCAATGGTTTAGTTCTTGGATCGACGGCTTCCTGCCAGAAAGTAGCATCCGATCGAGACCGCCAGGAACCCAGCCATCAGCCAGAACGCCGCCTGATAAGCCGCAAGCGGATAGACCGTCTGATTCGGCGCCATGAACTCGATCACCGCGCCGGTCGCGAACTGGAACACGAATACCCCGCCCATGGTCGCCAGATTCAGGAGCGTGAGCCCGCGGCCTACAAGCTGCGGAGGGAACATCTCCCTAGCCTGCCCGACTAGAAGCGGCGGGTAACCCGTGACAACGCCATAGAGCACGAACCAAGCCACGAGTACGGCCGGGCTCATTCTTCCGGCCAGCGCAATCCAGACCAGCATCGCGAGCGTAAGCAGCGCGCCGATCAGCACCGGCGTCCGGTAGTTACCAAACACGCGATCCGCGACACCCCAGCAGAACGCAGCACTCATGCTCGATAGCGCGAGCAACAGAAGATAGAAGCCGCGGGTGTCGAGATCGTAGCCGTAGACGTGCGCGAGATAGGGGCCGCCCCAGAGGCCGAGGATCGTAATCACGACGGCATAGCTTGTGAGAAACATCGCGAAGATCGGCCAGAACGAAGGCGTGCGCGTGACCACGACGAGCCCGCGCAGGCTCTCTACGAAGTTCTCCTTCTTCTGCTCGGATGGCTTCGTACCAGGCGGGTCGTCGCTCACCCACCACAGCACGATCAAGCCCGACAATCCGGCGAGAACGGCGACGATGACGAAACTCGGCCGCCAGCCGATCGTGGCCGTCGCGAAGGCGAGCGGCGACGTCGCGGCCAGCAGGCCGAGGCCGGAAAGGCCAAGCTGGATTCCCGTAACGGTCGAGAAATACTTCGGCTGGAACCAGCGCGAATAGATCGCGAGCGGCGCGACGTAGAAGCTCGAACACCCGAGCGCCATCAGCACGCGCCCGAGCACCAGCCAGTTCAGGTCGGGGCCTAGCGCAAATACGAAGCAGCCAACGACCGCAAGCACCGTGGACCACAGCATCGTGATCCGCGGACCGAAGCGGTCGATCAGCATGCCGACCGGAATTTGCGCGATCGCGAAGGCGAGGAAGAACGAACTTGAAAGCAGCGCGAGACCCGCTGCGCTGAGGTTTAGTTCGGTAACGAGATTGGGACCGATGACGCTGACCGCGCTGCGGAGGAACTGGCTTACGAGCTGCGCAGTCGAAAGCACGGCGACGAGCCAGATGCCGGCCTTCAGATCGAGCCGCATGCCGGACGGCGCACCGCCACCGGCGGCTTCTTGCCCGCCCTTCACGCTTCTCTCCCCTTGAGACTCTGCGGGCATTTGCCCTGCGATTGCCTTCATGCGAGTGCCACGGCAGCCTCACGACTTCAACCTGCCAAAGCGCAGTGAGGCGTTGCCGGAATCACATGCCGACCGCTAGATTTGACCACCGCTCTGCTGCGGCGGTCTCAGGGGAATTACAGAGCGCATGGGAGCGGTCGATTTCGCGGCCTTCGTCGACAAGCTTGCGGATGTGGCGGGCGAAGCGATCCTGCCGTTTTTCCGTACCGCGCTTGCGGTCGAGAACAAGAAGCTCAAAGGCAGCTTCGATCCGGTGACCGCAGCCGACCGCGCCGCCGAGACCGCCATGCGTGCGCTGATCCGCGAGCACTTTCCGGCACACGGTGTGGTCGGCGAAGAATTCGACGACATCAAAAGCGATGCGCCCTACACCTGGATGCTCGATCCGATCGACGGCACGAAATCCTTCATTGCCGGAATGCCGGTCTGGGGCACGCTGATCGGTCTTTGTAAGGATGATGTGCCCGTCTACGGCATGATGGCGCAGCCGTTCGTCGGCGAACGTTTTACCGGCGACCGCGCAAGCGCAAAATATCGCGGCCCCGCGGGCGAGCGGAAGCTGATCGCGCGCAAATGCGCGTCGCTCGATGAAGCGCTGCTATTCACGACGAGCCCGCATCTTTTCACCGCCGAAGAGAAGGCCTGCTACGACCGCGTCGAAAAGCGCGTGCGTCTGCCGCGCTTCGGCGGCGACTGCTATGCCTATTGCATGATCGCGGCGGGCTACGTGGATCTCGTAGTCGAGGCGGGGCTCGACGCCTACGACATCGTGCCGCTGATTCCGATCATCGAAGGTGCGGGCGGTATCGTCACGAACTGGCAGGGCGAGAGTGCCGTAAAGGGCGGGCGGATCGTGGCCGCCGGCGACAAGCGCGTGCACGCAGCCGCAATCGAACTGCTGAACAAGTAGGCTAGCGCCGCTCCGGCACAAAAGCGTCGAACGCCGAGAGGAATTGCGCGCGGATGGCATCGCGCTCGATCAGGATTTCATGACGGCTACCCGGGATCACGACGATCTTGCCGGCGCGCAATCCGCTCGCGAACTTCTTCGCAGCCACCGTGGAAACCAGACGATCTTCCCCCGCGCCGAGGATCAGGATGGGTTGCATGAGCTTCGCCGCGTACTCCGGCTCTCCAAATTCGTCGATCTGACGGAAGGAAGCCGCGATCCATGAGAGTGTCGGCGACCCGAGGCCCAGCGAAGGATCGGCCTCGATGATCGACGCAATCCGCTCGTAGCGCGTTTGATCCGAGGACACCGGATTGCCTGCAAACGGGCGGTTGGTGACCGCGACCGCGCTGCCGCCGGGAATGTAGCGGCCGCCGAGACCGACCGCCGACATAAAGCGTGTGAAGAAGCGCGACAGCCTTCGGTAGCGCTTGATCCTGAGATCGATCATCGGCGCGCAGAGCACCACGCGCTCGAACCAGGCCCGCTCCTCATGTAACGCGCGCAGGATGTTCGCCGCACCCATCGAATGCGCGAGCGCGAAATAGGGCGGCGGACAATCCGTCAGCACGATACGGCTCATGAAGGCTTCGAGATCGAGCTGATACTCGGCGTAGTCGCCGACATGCCCCTTGCGCGGATCGGAAAGCGCACGCGCCGAGCCGCCCTGCCCGCGCCAGTCGAGTATCGCCACCGCGAAACCGCGCGCGCGCAACTCGGACACGACCTCGAAATATTTCTCGATCATCTCCGCGCGGCCTGGAAAAATGCAGACCGTACCTTTGCCCGCGCCTTCGCTTGCGGGCCAGCGCGCAAAGCGAAGCCTCACGCCATCCGCGGCTTCGATGAAGCCGTCGATAGCGCCAACGGGCACCGGATTGGTGGGAATGGAAACGAGAGCCATGAAAGGAGAGCTATGAATCGCTGTTGTCGCGGGATGCCTACAATGGCGGCTCACGCGCGGCAACGCCGTAAGCGGTCAGTTCTGCTTCACCGGTATCTTGCTCAAGCCCACGATCTCACCGGTCTGCACGTTCATGACCACGCGGACCTTCTCGCCAAACAGGTCTTCCGCCTGAAAGACGTAGTTCACGCCCCGCCGTTGCAGGCCCGTGACGTTCCGGAAACCTCTGGTTTCGATGTCATGGATGATCCGCTCCTGGGAGCCGCGCTTCTGGGCGAACGAAACGGAGCCCGCCAGCGGCGAGGCGGCGAGCACGAGCAGCAAGAGAACTACGGCGCGAAACGGGAAAAGCATGGCGGTGGTTTGCCTTTCGCGTCCTTCATCGCCCAAAGCATATGAACGTAATCAGAACGGCCGGGCGGAAGGCGGAGAGTTCCGGCGGCCCATTCCGGGGCTTGAAGCCCGAAAAGCCCCGCCTATATCCCCGCTGTGCAGGCCATTTCGGCTGCACCGTCCGCCCGTTTGGCTACGGCAAACGGAGTTTTGCGGGCGCGCAACAACTTACATGTCGCTTCTGAAGGAGGATATGTCATGCGTGGTTTCGACCTCACCCCCCTCTACCGCTCCACGGTCGGTTTCGACCGGCTGTTCTCCCTGCTCGACGGCACCTTCGATGGTCCGGCGCAGTCCTACCCGCCCTACAACATCGAGCGTACCGGCGAAGACGCCTACCGCATCACGGTTGCCGTCGCCGGCTTTACCGATAAGGAACTCCAGATCGAAGTGAAGGAGAACGCTCTCTCCATTCGCGGCGAGAAAACCATCACGGAGTCGGAAGACAAGCCCGAGGTGCTTTATCAGGGCATTGCGGCCCGCACCTTCGAGCGCCGCTTCCAGCTCGCCGACCATGTCGAGGTGACCGGCGCCAGCGTCGAGAACGGCCTGCTGCATGTCGATCTCGTTCGCCGCATTCCGGAAGCCAAGAAGCCGCGCCAGATTCCGATCGGCAAGACCGGCGGCGCGCAGGTGATCGACGCGAAGGCTGCGTAACGATCGTCCGAAATAAATGACGAAGGGCGTCAGCAGACGGGGTGATCCCACGATCGGCTGACGCCCTTATGCGTTCAGAACGGTGCCTGCACCTGAGGCAAGACCGCGGAGGGTTCGCCCTTTATCAACTCGAGCGGCTGCACCGGCGGGATGCCGGAACTTGCAGGTTTCTGGTCAGCGTTCGGCACGAAGGTCGGAACTTCTGCCGACTTCGGTGCCTCCTGTTTCGGCGTCTCCACTTTCGGCGCATCTTTCGGCCGCGCCTCCGGGGACGGGACGTCTTTCGCTGGCGCCGGTTTCAGGGCCGCGACCTTCTCATCCTTTTTCTTGGTTTCTTTCTTCTTCGCGGTCTTTGCCTTCGCCGGCGCAGGAACGCGGCTGTTCTCGTTCTGCTGATTGAACGTCTCTACCCGCGGCCCTTGTTGCAGTGCGCCGGGAGAGGACGGCGGCCAGTCGGCCGGTCTCTGCTGCGGCAGGTGGCGATAATCGTAATCGGGCCCGTCGTAATCGCCGATCGTGCCGTTGAACGGCGGCGGAAAGTCCTGCGGCGGCACAAGCGCCACGCGCTGCGGCGGCAGCGGACGGCGCAGCACGTCAATCATGCGGCCGGAGTAACTGTCGATGAGCACGCGGACCTGCTGCCCGTCGCGATCGACCGCATGCGTGACCCAAAGCGGCCCGCGCATCCGGGGATCGGCCACGGGATGAAAGCCCATCCCGCGGACCATGGCCTCGATCTGCTGCGGCGGAATTCGTCCGTCATAGCCCTGCGCCGGAATGCCCGGACCCCAATACTGTGCCGAAGCAGGCGTCGCTGCCGCGAGCGCAAAAAGCGCGGCCGGCAGCATCAAAATTTGCAGAAGGCTCTTATGACATTTCACAGCAGCTCTCCCCTGAAACGAGCCGCCCCCACCCGGATGAAGATTTCGCCGTGCGATTGCGGCGCGGATACGACAGGATTCGTGCGCTTTCGAGGGATTTCCGGTGTACGATTCCTGCCATTCCTCTCAGTATTTCATGCGCAGACCGCCATAGATCGCCCGGCCGGCGCCCGGCTCATACAGTGCCGACGCGGAGTTTGCAGTGTTGGTCACGCTCACGCTTGAGATGTACGCCTTGTCCGAGAGGTTGCGGCCTTCGAGATAGAACGAGTACGGGCCGCCGGGATCGTAGCCGGCGCGCAGGCCCCAGATTCCGTAAGCCGAGGTCGAAACCGTGTTCGCGCTGTCGACAAAGTAAGTGGTCGGCGACAATTCGATATTCGGCCCGAAGAAGAAGCCGCTCGGATTCTTGTAGAGCAGTTCGGCACGGATAAAGTGCCGCGGCGCGCCGGGAATCTGGTTGTCGCCAAACTGCGCATCGTTATGGAAACGGAAGTCGCTGAACGTATAGGCCATGTTCAGCCAGAGCTTGTCCGGGTCCGTGCTCGTAGCGAACATGGACTTCACGAGAGCCGCGCCGAAGCCGAGTTCGAGACCTTGATGCACGGTCTTGTCGAGGTTCGTGACCGTGCAGCTTCCGGCAGCGCCCGTAAACAGACAGAAAAACTCGTTCTGAATGTTGGCGCGGTAGGCTGCAATGTCCCAGGTGTAGTCCGGACGGCGGCCGCGCGTACCGAGTTCGAAGGTGGTGGCGCGCTGGGGTTGAATTGACGTCCACGGCGCGGCGACGCCGGATCCTTCGCCGAAGCTCGGCGCTTCCGCGCTACGCGAGATGTTCGCAAAGATCTGCGCGGCCGGATCGAGGTTCCACAACAGTCCGAGCTTCGGGCTAAACAGATCATGATCCCTGCGTCCGCCCGCAAGCGTTCCGGCCAGCACCTCACGCCCGCGAACCGCCTGCAGAAATTGCGCCGCCGTGACCAGCGCGACATTCTGCAGGAAGTAGAACGAGTTCTCTGCGTAGAACGAATAGTTCTGTGCACGATCATTGGCCGCGGATTGAAGCGGCCCCTTCTGCGCACCTGCGAGATTGCTGTACTGCACGTTCCTGAGCAGGCCGTTGTGAACGTTCACCCCGGCAAGAAAGCGGTTTCTGTAGCCGCCGATCAGACGCTCGTCGGTCGCCCGCGCAAAACCACCGTAGTCCTCGTAGCGGTAGTCGAGCCACTGGAAGATCGGATGTTCGAGGTGACGATTGAGGCCGAACACGCCGAGCTCGACTGTGGTTTCGTCGAAGCGCAGCGTGGTTTTGTTCGCGACACGAAGCGACTGGACGTTGCGCTGCTGATCGTTAGTGATATTGCCGGCGGCGGCGGTTTTCGGCGAAGTCAGCGCCGTCGCCCGCGTGACTGCACCGGGAATGCGCTGCACAATATCGTTCGCATTCAGGTAGAAACGCGTCTCGGCATTCTGCGAGAACTGATAGCCGAAGTTCGCGGCCCCGCGTGTCGAGTGCCCCCAGCTATGGTCCCGGAAGCCGTCCATCTTTTGGAACGATCCGGTGATGAAGTAATCCGCCGGACCCACGACGCCTGCGGTTCCTGCCTGATAGCGCTGGAATCCGAAGCTTCCGAAATCCACGCCGCCGAAGAAGCGCGGCGCATCGCGGCCCGTCGGCGTCACGAAATTGATCGCACCGCCCAAGGCATTTGCACCGTAACGAAGCGCGTTCGCGCCTTTATAGACTTCGACAAGGCGATAGGCGGAAGGATCGATCTCCTGGAAGTCGCCGTAGCCGTCCGCGGTATTAATCGGAATCCCGTCCATGAAGAGCTGGACGCCACGCAGATGGAAATTGCGCGAAAGGCCCGAGCCGCGGATCGAGAAGCGCGTGTCCTCGCCCCATTTTGGCTGCGCGAAAACGCCGGGGACGTAGTCGAGCACGTCCTTGATCGTGGTGGAGCGTTGCAGACTGAACTGCGTGTCGGGCACCACCATGACGGAGCCGGGGATCTGGCGAAGTTCCTGCTCTGCTTGCGCGGTCGTTGGCGCGGTCAGCGCACCGCCAAGCCGCTCGGCTTCGACGTTGATTGTCGGCAGGTTTTCCTGTGCACGTGCGGAAAGTGCCGTCAGCGCGGCCCCACTGACAAGACAGATGATCGCGCCACGCGTGGCACGGTTGGATAGAAAGCGCATTTGACGTCATCCCTTGGCCGCCGCGGCTTGTGCCGCCGCATGTTCAACCGCTCATTCGGTGGAGGAGAAAGGTTCAGGGTTTCGGCGTGACCATCAGCATCGCCGCAGGATTCTCGAGATCGCGCGTCGTTTGATGCGACGCCGGAATCTCGGTCCAGCCCATCCGTTTCTCCCCGCACGCCTGCTCGACAGGGAAGTAAAGCGTTCCGGCTTCCTTCGGCAGCCGCAATTGCAGGACGAATTCGTCGATCTGATCGTCCGGAATGTTGCCACCGCTGAAGACGATCTTTGCAACCCGCTCGGTGATTTTTGTCCCGTGCGGGCCGTTGATCGGCGTTTCGAGCTTCACGCGCAGGATTTCGATCTTCCAGCCGGGCTTCACCATCGGCTTGGCTTGCACGATGCTTTCCGGAAGCCAGAACGAAACTCTCGTCGTCGCGGCCCCCTGACAGCCATGCGGTACGGTGAAGGAAGCGCGGAAGGAACTCTCCGCGGGGGCGCTACGTTGCGAGAGCGTGACGTGGGCGATCGCGGCGGATGCGCTGACGATCAGCGCGGCCACCGCGCAGGGGACTGCGCGAAACGAAACCATGAGGACACCTTCGAAGCGAAAACGGAAATGAGAAGAGAACCGGCAAAAGCCGGATGACCGTCAGGCTTTCGAAGGCGGTGCGCGTTGCCGTTGCGAGAATGAAAATTCGCGTAGCGCTAAAGTCTCACCGCGAACGATCCAGTCGATGCGGTGTTCGGAAAACTCGAATGGGGCGATGAGGGGAAGTTCTGGCGCGACCGCGGTGGCCGCATTCGCACATACGGTACAGTTGAACGACTTACTCGAGTGCTTGTCGGGCTTGCCGGAGGGCAGTTCGCCGCCGGGCGATCCCTTGCGGTAGCAGATTTCGAAGAAGGACCCGTTCTGGCCTGCGGCCTTGGCGGAAAACTGTCCGCCGACCATAGCGCCGAGCAGTAGCTGAAAGACGAGCGCATAGGCCGAAAGCCAGCCCAAAGACCGACGCCACCCGGAGAAACTGCCAACTCGAAGAAAATTCACGCCTGGCCCCTTGGGTGCAATCTAGTGCCGAGGCCTCGGCTCACGCCATGCGACGCCTTGGCCACGCAATGGCGTTGCGTAGTTGGCGCTCTGTTCGTACGTTTCTTTCGCCCGGACAGGCAGGCTCGCAATAACCGGCAAGAAAAGCACCAGGATTGCTTGTCGAGGAGGCAGAAATCTGTCAGGGTATTAGACAGTATTGCTGTCCTAGTTTCCGGACAGATCGGGCGACCGGCACGCCCACAACACAAGCCGGAAGTGCTTAAACCGGCGGGGCTGGCCGGGGCGGCGCGGACTTTGCACGGCGGACGGGCCGAGGCGTTGAAACTTGGACCAACCGCCGCGATCAAAAACATCGCGGGAGCCGGACACGAGCCGAAGGCGGCGCGGAGTGCGGGTTTCCGCGAAAAATTCAAAGGCTAAAGGGGCATGATGATGAAGAAGAGTCAGTACGCAGGAACGGGATCGGCACGCGGCTTGAAGTCCGCGAGCACGAAACCTTCGCGTGCTGACTGGAGCACGCCGGAACCCCAGGGCCTGTTCGATCCCAGAGACGAGAAGGATTCCTGCGGCGTCGGCTTCATTGCCGACATCAAGGGCCGCAAGTCGCATCAGATCGTCGAGGACGCGCTGACGATATTGCTCAACCTCGAGCATCGCGGCGCGGTCGGCGCCGACCCGCGCGCGGGTGACGGTGCCGGCATTCTCGTGCAGATCCCGCACAAGTTCTTTGCGAAGAAAACGAAGCAGCTCGGCTTCGAGCTACCCAAGCCCGGCGAGTACGCGATCGGCTACCTGTTCCTGCCGCGCGAGCCGCAATGGCGTCAGGTCATCATCGATGTCTATGCCGAGGCGATCGCCGAAGAAGGCATGAAGCTGCTCGGCTGGCGCGACGTGCCGACCGATAATTCGACGCTCGGCGAGTCGGTGAAGCCGACCGAGCCGGTGCACGTGCAGGTCTTCATTGGCCGCGGCTCCACCATCCGCGACGAGACCGAATTCGAGCGCCGCCTCTACATCCTGCGCAAGGTGATCTCGAACAAGATCTACAACAAGCGCGAGCGGCGTCTCGCCGACTACTATGCAGTTTCGATCTCGTGCCGGACGGTGGTCTATAAGGGCATGTTCCTCGCCGATCAGCTCGGCACCTATTATCCCGATCTGAACGACAAGGATTTCGAAAGCGCGCTCGCGCTCGTGCACCAGCGCTTTTCCACGAACACCTTCCCGACCTGGTCGCTTGCACACCCCTACCGCATGGTCGCGCACAACGGCGAAATCAACACGCTGCGCGGCAACGTAAACTGGATGGCGGCGCGTCAGGCATCGGTGTCGTCGCCGCTGTTCGGCTCCGACATCACGAAGCTATGGCCGATTTCTTACGAGGGCCAGTCGGACACGGCGTGTTTCGACAACGCACTCGAGTTCCTCACCCAGGGCGGCTACTCGCTCTCGCACGCAATGATGATGCTGATCCCGGAAGCCTGGGCCGGCAATCCGCTGATGGATGAAAGCCGCCGCGCTTTCTACGAGTATCACGCAGCACTCATGGAGCCGTGGGACGGTCCCGCCGCCGTCGCCTTCACCGACGGCCGCCAGATCGGCGCGACGCTGGACCGCAACGGCCTGCGCCCCGCGCGCTACTTCATCACCAAGGACGACCGCATCATCATGGCGTCCGAAATGGGCGTGCTGACCGTTCCGGAAGACCAGATCGTCCGCAAGTGGCGTCTGCAGCCCGGCAAGATGCTGCTGGTCGATCTCGAGAAGGGACGCCTTATTCCCGACGACGAGTTGAAGGCCGAGATCGCGGCAAGCCATCCCTATCAGCAGTGGCTCGACGACACGCAGCTCGTGGTCGAGAAGCTTCCGGCGGCGAAGCACGCGGTGCCGCAGTCGAACCTGCCGCTGCTCGACCGTCAGCAGGCCTTCGGCTACACCGAAGAAGACCTGAAGATGCTGATGACGCCGATGGCGGCGAACGGCGAAGAAGCGGTCGGCTCGATGGGCAACGACACGCCGATCTCCGCGCTCTCCGAGAAGCCGAAGGCGCTCTACACTTATTTCAAGCAGAACTTCGCGCAGGTCACGAACCCGCCGATCGATCCGATCCGCGAAGAGATCGTGATGAGCCTCGTCTCGTTCATCGGCCCGCGCCCGAATATCCTCGACATGGAGGGGGCTTCGAAGAACAAGCGGCTCGAGGCGCACCAGCCGATTCTGACGAACGAGGACCTCGAGAAGATCCGCGAGATCAACGAAGGCGTGGATTCGCACTTCAATTCGAAGACGCTGGACGTCACTTATCCTGCGGATCAGGGCGCAAACGGCCTCGAGCCCGCGCTCGACCGGCTCTGCGACCGCGCGGAAAGCGCGGTGAAGGCGGGCTGCAACATCATTATTCTCTCGGATCGCAACGTCTCCGCCGAGCGTATTCCGCTGCCGATGCTGCTCGCCTGTGCGGCCGTGCATCATCATCTGATCCGAAAAGGGCTTCGCACGTCGGTCGGTCTCGTGGTCGAATCCGGCGAGCCGCGCGAAGTGCACCACTTCGCCTGCCTCGCAGGCTACGGCGCGGAAGCGATCAATCCTTATCTCGCGTTCGAAACGCTGATCGCCTTGCGCGACGATATTCCGGGCAAGCCGGACGAGAAGGAGATCGTCAAGCGCTACATCAAGGCCATCGGCAAGGGCCTGATGAAGGTGATGTCGAAGATGGGCATCTCCACCTATCAGTCCTATTGCGGAGCGCAGATTTTTGACGCGGTCGGCCTCAAGGCCGAATTCGTCGCGAAGTATTTCACCGGCACCGCGACCAAGATCGAAGGCGCCGGCACCGAAGACATCGCGCGCGAAACCGCGCGGCGTCATGCGGAAGCATTTGGCGACGCGCAAATCCTGCGCGAGATGCTCGACGTCGGCGGCGAATATGCCGTGCGTACGCGCGGCGAAGCGCATGCCTGGACCGCACCGACGGTCTCGCTGCTCCAGCACGCCGTCCGCGGCAATTCGCAGGATCAATACCGCGAATATGCGCGCATCCTGAACGAGCAGTCGGAGAAATTGCTGACCATCCGCGGCCTGTTCCGCATCAAGGATGCGAAGGAAGACGGCCGCTCGCCGGTCGAGCTTTCCGAGGTGGAGCCCGCCAAGGAAATCGTGAAGCGTTTCGCGACCGGCGCGATGAGCTTCGGCTCGATCTCGCGCGAGGCGCACACCACGCTCGCAATCGCGATGAACCGCATCGGCGGCAAGTCGAACACCGGCGAAGGCGGCGAGGAAGCCGACCGCTTCAAGCCGCTGCCGAATGGCGACAGCATGCGCTCCGCGATCAAGCAGGTCGCTTCCGGCCGCTTCGGCGTCACCACCGAGTATCTCGTGAACTCGGACATGATGCAGATCAAGATGGCGCAGGGCGCAAAGCCTGGCGAAGGCGGCCAGCTTCCGGGCCACAAGGTCGACGACGTGATCGCGAAGGTCCGTCACTCGACGCCGGGCGTCGGCCTGATTTCGCCGCCGCCGCATCACGACATCTATTCGATCGAGGATCTCGCGCAGCTGATTTACGACCTGAAGAACGTGAATCCTTCGGGCGATGTTTCGGTGAAGCTCGTTTCCGAGGTTGGCGTCGGCACGGTTGCGGCGGGTGTTTCAAAGGCGCGCGCGGATCACGTCACGATCTCCGGCTATGAAGGCGGCACCGGCGCCTCTCCGCTCACTTCGCTGAAGCATGCGGGTTCGCCTTGGGAAATCGGTCTTGCCGAGACGCACCAGACGCTCGTGCACAACCGCCTGCGCGGACGCATTGCAGTGCAGGTGGACGGCGGCTTCCGCACCGGACGCGACGTCGTGGTTGGCGCGCTGCTCGGCGCGGATGAATTCGGCTTTGCCACCGCGCCGCTGATCGCGGCGGGCTGCATCATGATGCGCAAGTGTCACCTGAATACCTGCCCGGTCGGCGTCGCGACGCAGGACCCTGTGCTTCGCAAGCGCTTCAAGGGCGCGCCCGAACACGTCATCAACTTCTTCTTCTTCGTGGCCGAAGAGGTCCGCGAGATCATGGCCGCGCTCGGCTACAAGACCTTCAACGAGATGGTCGGCCAGATGCAGATGCTGGACCGCACGAAGGTGATCGCGCACGCGAAAGCCAATGGTCTCGATTTCTCGAAGCTGTTTGCGAAGCCGAACGCGCCGAAGGGTGTCGCGATCTACAATTCCGAACGGCAGAACCATCACCTTGAGAACGTGCTCGACCGCAAGCTGATCGCGGAAGCGAAGCCCGCACTCGACCGCGGCGCGCAGGTGCGCATCCAGATGCCGATCAAGAGCGTCGACCGCTCGGCTGGCGCGATGCTCTCGGGCGAAGTCGCCAAGCGTTATGGCCACGCCGGTCTACCCGCCGACACAATTCAGGTGCGGCTCAAGGGCACCGCGGGTCAGGCATTCGGTGCATGGCTCGCGCGCGGCGTGACCTTCGATCTTGAAGGCGAAGCGAACGACTACGTCGGCAAGGGCCTGTCGGGCGGCAGGATTGTCGTCCGACCGCCGGAAGAAGGCGCTTTCGTGCCGGAGGAATCCATTATCGTCGGCAATACCGTGCTTTACGGCGCGATCGAAGGCGAATGCTATTTCCGCGGCGTCGCGGGCGAGCGTTTTGCGGTTCGCAACTCGGGTGCGATTGCAGTCGTCGAGGGCGCCGGCGATCACTGCTGCGAATACATGACCGGCGGTATCGTGGTCGTGCTCGGCAAGACAGGCCGCAACTTCGCGGCCGGCATGTCGGGCGGCATCGCTTACGTGCTTGACGAGGACGGCACTTTCGAGAGCCTCTGCAACATGGCGATGGTCGGCCTTGAGAAGGTGGTCGAGTCCGGCGATCCGGAAGCGATGGATCGCATTCTCGTCAAGGAACATCTGGGTGCCTACGACGCCGAGCGTCTGAAGCATCTCATCGAAAACCACGCGAAGTATGCCGGCTCCAGGCGGGCCGCCGAGATTCTCGCGGACTGGAACAACTATGTCGGCAAGTTCCGCAAGGTCATGCCGCATGAATTCCGCCGCGCGCTTGGCGAAATGCAGAAAATCGCGCAAGAACAGCCGCGTCTCGCTGCGGGGGCTTAAGTAGTATGGGTAAGATCACGGGGTTCCTCGAAATCGAGCGCGAGGACCGGCCCTATCGGCCGGTTGAAGAGCGCATCAAGCACTATCGCGAGTTCGTCGAGCCGCTCTCCGAGAAAGAGACGCGCGACCAGGCGGCGCGCTGCATGGATTGCGGCATTCCCTACTGCCACAACGGTTGTCCGGTGAATAACCAGATCCCCGACTGGAACGATCTGGTCTATCGCGGCGACTGGGAAGAAGCCGCGCGCAACCTGCACTCGACCAATAATTTTCCTGAAGTGACGGGCCGCGTCTGCCCGGCGCCCTGCGAAGCGTCCTGCACGCTCAACCTCGAAGACGTGCCGGTCAGTATCAAGACGATCGAAGCCGCCATCGCCGATCGCGCTTACGAAGAAGGCTGGCTGACGCCGCAGCTTCCCACGCAAAAGACCGGCAAGAAAGTTGCTGTGATCGGCTCAGGTCCTGCGGGCTTGGCTGCCGCGCAGCAGCTCGCGCGCGCCGGACACGACGTGCACGTCTTCGAAAAGTACCAGAAGGCCGGCGGTTTGCTCCGCTACGGCATTCCCGACTTCAAGATGGAAAAGCATTACATCGACCGCCGCGTCGGTCAGATGCAGGCCGAAGGCGTCACCTTCCATTACGGCAAGCATGTCGGCGTGAATGCGCCGATCGACGATATCGTGAAATCTCACGACGCGGTCGTGCTCGCAGGCGGCGCCGAGAAGGCGCGCGATCTTCCGATCCCAGGCCGCGAACTCGACGGCATTCATTTCGCGATGGATTTTCTGCCGCAACAGAACCGCCGCGTATCGAGCGAGCCGCTCGGCGGCGCGAAGGACATACTCGCCGGCGGAAAGCATGTCATCGTGATCGGCGGCGGTGACACCGGCTCCGACTGCATCGGCACCTCGATCCGTCAGGGCGCGAAGTCGGTGACCCAGCTCGAAATCCTGCCGATGCCGCCGGAAAAAGAGAACAAATTGATGGTGTGGCCGGACTGGCCGCTGAAGCTGCGCACTTCCTCGTCGCAGGAAGAAGGCGCCGAGCGCGAGTTCTCGGTGATGACGCAGTCGTTCACCGGCGAAGGCGGCAAGGTGAAGAAGCTGCGCTGCGTCCGGGTCGACGCGAAGATGCAGCCGATTGCGGGCAGCGAGTTCGATCTCGACGCGGATCTCGTGTTGCTCGCGATGGGCTTCGTCAGCCCCGTGCATGAAGGCATGGTGAAAGACCTCGGCGTCGAGCTCGACCAGCGCGGCAACGTCAAGGCGAACGTCAGCGACTACAAATCGTCGAAGGAAAAAATCTTCGCCTGTGGCGACCTGCGCCGCGGTCAATCGCTCGTCGTCTGGGCGATCCGCGAAGGCCGCCAGGCTGCGCATTCGGTCGATAAGTTCCTGATGGGCGAAACCACACTCCCGCGCTAGTTCTGGCCCGCACAGGCCGGAACGCGAGGACCCGCAGCTCAGCGTTCCTGCCGCATGCGCTCCAGCACCGAAGCCGTCGCAAAGGAGTCGGGCGTAAAGCCATTCCGCCGCTGATATGCGGCGAGTGCCGCGCGCGTCTGCTCATCGAGTTTGCCATCGATCGCGCCGTTATAGAGCCCCAGCGCCGACAGCCGTTCCTGCAACTCCACACGTTCGGCCCGCGACAGCACCTGCTCGCCGCGCGGCCAGTCGCCTTCGAACGGCCCGCCGCCACGAATGCGATCCGCGAGATGGCCGATCGCAAGCGCATAGGCATCCGCCGGATTGTAGCGAAGGATCACTTCGAAGTTCCGCGTCATCAGGAACGCGGGACCGCGCGCGCCCGCGGGCGCGAGAATATAGCCGTGCACATTCGGCAGCGCCTCGTTGCGCACGCGGCGGACGCCGAGCGACGTCCATTCCTGTGCCGACTTCTTCACGTTCCGGCTCGCCTGCGCGTAATTGAAATTGCGCGGCAGCTTCACCTCGTAGCCCCAGCTGATGCCGCGCTGCCAGCCGTTCTTCGAAAGATTGTTCGCCGTCGAAGCGAGCGCGTCGGGAACCGTATCCACGAGATCGCGCCGCCCGTCGCCGTTGAAGTCGACCGCGAGCCGCTTGAACGTCGTCGGCATGAACTGGGTCTGGCCGAATGCGCCGGCCCACGAGCCCTTGAAGCGTTCGCGCTGAATGTCGCCGCGCGCGACAATCTCGACCGCAGCCAGAAACTCGGCGCGGAAAAATTCCTGCCTGCGGCCAATGCAGGCGAGCGTGCCGGTGGAACGGATCACGTCGCGGTCGCCGCGGTTGGCGCCGAAATTCGATTCGATCCCCCAGATCGCCGCAACCACATAGGGATCGATGCCGTAGGTCCGCTCGATCCGCTGAAAGATCGCGCGGTTCTGCGCGAACAATTCGCGGCCCTGAGTGATGCGCCGCTCCGCAACGAGCTGATCGATGTAATCCCACACCGCCTTGGCGAATTCCGGCTGGCGATCCATCAGCTCCAGGATCTTCATGTCGGGATCGAGGTCGTGCGTCTCGCGGTTATAGACCGCCTGCGGAATGCCGCGTTGCGTTGCCTGCGCGCCGAGGGAGGAAATGCACTGGCGGAAGTTCGCGGCGTCGGCGCTGATTGCCTGCGGCGTCATCGCCGGATGCCGCGCGGGTTCGTTCGCCTGCTTGCCGGGGAGTTGCGGCGCGCGGATCGGCTCGACCGCGCTTTGCGTGGTCGCCGGATCGCTTGCGCATGCGGAAACAGCGGCACAGGCCGCGACCGCGGATACGCGCACAAAAAATGCGAAAGCTTTCATCTCGTCCTCGCCGATACGCAGCACAAACCTCGCGAGAACGGCGGCGGACTTATCGCTGCAAGCGGATTCCGATGAGCCCGATATTCGCCGTGTAGTCCTGCCCCGGCACGCTCGAGAAAAAGTGTTCGTTGCGATACTCGGCTTTCAGCGCGAGCGAGCGGTTCAGCGAATACGTCAATGCAGCGGAAATTCGTAAATAATCGTTAACCAGCGTAGTTCCTTCGTAATCTTCCCGCAGCCAGCCGACCCCCAACGTGCCTGTCAGCCAACGGCGCAGGGCGTGATCGACCGTGAGCCTCACCTCGTGACGCAGGACGCCGGAAGCGCCCGCGACCGACGTTTCGTCGATGCCGGAGGCCGCATTGAACTTGAACGTGGTGAGCCCGGTCGCGAGCCAGGTCAGCTGCGCGTCGAAGATAAGGCCGGTAATGTCGTGAAGCGTTACGTCGGCATAGGTCCGGTGCGCGACACCTGCGGAGACTTCGCCGAACAGCCATTCCTTGCGGCCGAAGGTGATGCCGGTCTTCAGCGCATAGCCGTCGGAGTCGCGCCGGAGACCGCTGAAATCGACCGGCAGGTCGCGCTCGCGCCGGTCGAGATTTGCTTCGACGAACGGCTTCACGTCGGGCGAAAGCTCATAGGCACCCCGCAACCGCGCCGAGTAGGCGTTGTAGTCGCGATCCGCGAGGCTCGTCACCGCGCCATTCGTAAGCTCGGCGTTCTCGTAAACATTGCGCTCGATGCCGACGCCGGTCGTAATCTCGAAGCGGTTGAAACGCTGCACCAGCGCCGCGGTCTGGCCGAAACCATAGACATTCGGCTGGCGACGCACGGCGGCGACGGCATCGGGGCTGCCGGGATTTTCCGTCGCGAGAGCGAACTTGCTCTCGAGTTCGATCTTGGTCTGCGAGGAAACATCCACGCGCCCGCGCAGGTTCGCGCGCACTTCTGGCCGGTCGGCGCCGTCTACGTCATAGTATTTCGTGTGGGTGCCGCGCAGGTCGAGTACAAGTTCGTGTCGCTGCCATTGCGACTGCGCGTTCAGCGCCCCGAGCAGCGTATTGAACCAGGAGCCTCTGCCGTTGGTCACCCGTTCCGCGTTCGAATCGTAGCCGCTCTGCAATTCGATACTCGGCTTCACGAGAAACGCTCCGGAATGGAAGCCGACAGGTCCGAAGGGTTCTTCTTCGGGCGGCAGGCGGCGCTTGCGCAGCGGGGAGACCGAACCGGTGATTTCCGGCTCTACCCTCTGCACGCGCAGGAGCGAAGGGTTACGCGCCGCAAGGTTCGCATCCGGTACTTGCGGTGCGCTTACGCTCTTCTTCTTTGTCTGCTTCTGCGCCTGGCCCTTCTTCGGCGGCGTTTTCTTTTTCTGGGAAACGAAGCCGGTGTCGCCCGCGCCGTTCGAGGGCACGCTGCCGGTGATGCGCGGCGAGTCGATCAGGTTATCGACGACCGTCTGCGGCGGCCCATTCTTCTTCTGGAGAAGCGTATCGTCGCTCTGCGCTAGAGCGGCGCCCGCGAACGCAAGCGCACATAGGCCGGCAGACAAAGCCCGCCAGCATCCAAAAACCGGCATCCGTGACGAGGTACAATCCGGCAAAGGCTTGGCCCGAGAATGGCTTGGATGGTTAACGAAGGTAAAACGGGCATGGTTAAAGCTTCGTTGTGGGGCTGGCCGCGGTTGGCCTCCCGGCCTCGCCCCGTGCTAGGGAATCGCTCGGTTCCAGGCCGAAAGTGGCCCAAAGAGCCGCCCAAGGATCCGATGCAAAAGCCCAGCAAAACCACGGCTCAGACGTCCGCTTCTCCGCATGCCGCCTCCGCGCTCCGGACGTTCTCGACCGAGGCGAACGGCCTCACGGCGCTGGCCGCGGCCTTTGCCGGGGAACTGGGCCAGAGCTTCTCGGATGCTGTGGAAAAAATCCGCGCCGTATCCGGCCCGCGCGGAGAAACCGGCCGCGTGATCGTGACCGGCATGGGCAAGAGCGGACACGTCGGCCGCAAGATCGCATCCACGCTATCCTCGACCGGAACGCCCGCCTATTTCGTGCACCCGGGCGAGGCGAGCCATGGCGACCTCGGCGTCATCTCCGACAAGACCGACATCATTCTCGCGCTGTCCTGGTCGGGAGAGACCGCAGAGCTGCGTGACCTGATCGATTACGCAAAGCGCTTCCGCGTCGCACTGATAGCGATCACCTCGCAGCCGAATTCCGCGCTCGCGAAAGCCGCGAGCATTTCACTGATCCTTCCGGCCGTGCAGGAAGCCTGCCCGCATGGACTTGCGCCGACGACCTCGGCCCTTATGCAGCTCGCACTCGGCGACGCGCTCGCCGTCGCGCTGCTGGAAAGCCGCGGCTTCACCGCGCTCGATTTCAAGGCGCTGCATCCCGGCGGCAAGCTCGGCGCGAGCCTCACCTTCATCCGCGACATCATGCACGCGGGCGCTAAGCTTCCGCTCGTCCGCAGCGGCACGCCGATGTCGAACGCGATCGTGGAGATGTCGACCAAAGGCTTCGGTTGTGTCGGCGTACTCGACAACGCAGGCAACCTTATCGGCATCGTCACCGACGGCGACCTGCGCCGTCACATGCGGCCGGATCTTCTGAGCTCGAAGGTCGATGACGTGATGACAAAGGACCCGAAGTCGGCGGCGCCCGATCAGCTCGCATCCGAGGTGTTGCAACAATTGAACGCCTCGAACATCACCGCGCTTTTTGTGGTCGAGAACAAAAAGCCGGTCGGCCTCGTGCACCTGCACGATCTGCTCAGGATCGGCGTGGCTTAACCAGCAGGCGCAACGATCAGCGTCGCGCCATCCGCTTTCTCCACACGCACCCTTGAGCCCGCCGGGCAATCCGGCCCGGAAACGCGCCATGTGGTGTCGTCGATCCGCACCCGCCCGCTGCCTTGCACGATCGGCTCGTCCAGCGTGAACACGCGGCCGACGAAGGCGTCCGCGCGGCGATTGAGGAACGGCTTGTCGGTTTCCGTTACCACAGTGGGATAGAAGCGGCGGCCGAGCAGGACCGAAATCACGGAGAGGATCGCGAAGATCACGATCTGCACCTGCCAGCTCATCGACACGATCCAGCCGATGACGCCGGTCGCGATGGCAGCAAGCCCGAGCCAAAGCATGAAGGTGCCGGGCACGATCACTTCGAGCGCGAGCAGAAGCCCACCCACGATGAACCAGTTCCAGTTTCCGAGTTGCACGAGGAAATTCATGCCCGCACTCCTCAGGAGCTGCCGCGGCGCGGGCCGGTCGGCGCGTTGCCACCCGCAGGCCCAGCATTCGGACCGAATACGGCCTTCGACAGTTCGGCGATGCCACCGAGCGAACCGAGGATCGCCGTCGCTTCATAGGGCAGCATGAAGACCTTCTGGTTCGGCGAGCGCGCAAACTCTTCCATCGCCTTCACATATTTTTCGGCGATGTAGTAGTTCAGCGCCGCCGCCTGACCGCCTGCGACCGCCTGGCTGAGCACGGTCGTAGCCCTCGCATCGGCTTCCGCAAGACGCTCGCGTGCTTCGGCGTCGCGATAGGCCGCTTCGCGGCGGCCTTCCGCTTCGAGAATTTGCGACTGCTTCTCGCCTTCGGCACGCAGGATTTCCGACTGGCGCTGGCCTTCCGCTTCGAGAATGACCGCGCGCTTTTCGCGTTCGGCCTTCATCTGACGGCCCATCGCCGCGACGAGGTCGGCCGGCGGTACGATGTCCTTGATTTCGACGCGCGTGATCTTGATACCCCAGACCGCGGAAGCCGCATCGACAACCTTGAGCAGGCGATCGTTGATTTCATCGCGGTGCGACAACAGCATGTCGAGATCCATCGAGCCCATGACGGTTCGAATATTCGTCATGATGAGATTCAGAATCGCCTTGTGCAGGTTGGTGATTTCGTAGCTCGCACGAGCCGCGTCGAACACCTGATAGAACGCGACCCCGTCGACGGCGACGGTTGCGTTGTCCTTGGTGATGACTTCCTGCGTCGGGACGTCCAACACCTGCTCCATCATGTTCACTTTCGACCCGATGCGGTCGATGAAGGGCACGATGAAGTTGAGACCCGATGTCATGGTCGTCGTGTAGCGGCTGAACCGCTCGACAGTATAGTGATAGCCCTGCGGAACGGTCTTAACGCCTGCAAAGACGGTCGCGACCGCGATGATCAGGATAACCAGAACGAAAATGCTGAAGCCGTCCATGGAGCGCCTCCCCGCGCAGAAATTCCGCGACTGGCTGCGAACATGGCGCGGGCTGGGCGCGTCCGCAAGTATCGCTGATTCTCACGATTCCGTCAGACCCAGCCCATAAGCTCACGCGCGACCACGTGACGGATGACCTTAATTCCGGGCTCCGAATCGTTCAGGCACGGAATAGCCGCGAAATTCTCGCCGCCGTTCTCGAGGAAGATATCCCTGTTCTCCATCCCGATCTCCTCGATGGTCTCGAGGCAATCGGCGACGAACCCCGGCGTGACTACCGCCAGATTCTTCACGCCGGACTTCGCAAGCGCTTCCACCGTCTTGTCGGTGTACGGTTGGAGCCATTCGTCCTTCCCGAAACGAGACTGGAACGTCGTTGCGAATTGCTGTTCGCTCAATCCGAGCCGCTCGCGCATCAGCCGCGCGCTCTTTGCGCACTGGCAGTAATAGGGATCGCCCTTCAGGAGATACTCGAGCGGCACGCCATGGAAAGAGGAAAGGATCATGTCCGGCTTCCACGCGAGCTTGGCAAGCTCGGCCTGCAACGCATCGGTTACCGCCTCGATATAGACCGGATCGTCATGCCACGGCGGCGCGATCCGTATCGCGGGTTGCCAGCGCATCTCTTTCAGCGCATCGAATGCCTTGTCCGCCACAGTCGCAGTCGTCGCCGCCGCGTACTGCGGATAGAGCGGCACGATCAGGATGCGGTCGCACCCTTGTTCCTGAAGATACTGGAGGCGCGACGCAATCGACGGATTGCCGTAGCGCATCGCCCAGTCGAATACGAGGCTGTCGTTGCCCGCAAAAGAGGCCGCAAGTTTTTCGCTCTGCGAGCGCGTGATCGTCTTCAACGGACCTTCGTTTTTCTCGCGATTCCAGATCTTGTCGTAATCGCGGCCTTTGGCCTGCGGACGCTTCGAGAGAATGATGACGTTCAGCACGAACCACCACAGCGCGCGCGGCGCCTCGATCACGCGGCGGTCGGACAGAAACTCCTTCAAATAGCGCCGCATCGACCAGTAGTCGGTGGCGTCAGGTGTGCCGAGATTGACGAGGAGCACGCCGATTCGGGGTGTAATGGCTGGGTGGTCGGGCGACCGCCGGGCGGGTTCGATTTTCATGCCGCAGCAATATAGAAGAGTACAGCCGCCGATGCACAAGGGGCGGCAGAGACACAACGTAGCACTTGACCCATGCTTTCGCGCCGCGGCTTTCTCGCCACCCTTTCTGCCTTCCTTGCCCCGCTCGGGTACTGGAGGCCGGCATGGGCACAACCCGTTGCCTCGACCAAACTGACCTTCGTTCTCTTTAACGATTTCTACCTCATGAACGAGCAGGTGCTCGGCGACGGCAAGGCGCGGGGCGGATTTGCGCGGCTCACGGCCGTGGTCAAAGCCGAACGCGCCAAGCACAGGAACGTAATCGTCGCCCACGGCGGCGACACGCTTTCGCCTTCACTGATGTCCGGCTTCGACCGCGGCAAGCACATCGTCGCGCTGACCAACATGATTGCGCCGGATATTTTCGTGGCCGGCAATCACGAGTTCGATTTCGGCCGCGACACTTTTCTCGAGCGCATGCGCGAAGCGAAGTTTCCGCTCTATGGCGCGAACCTCCGGCTTGCGAACGGCAAGCCCGTGCCGGGACACAAGGACCGCGCAATCTTCGACTTCGACGGCGTGAAGCTGGGCCTGACCGGCATCGCCTATGAGAAATCGGCACGCCTTTCTTCACCGGAGGATCTGCAGTTTCTCCCCTGCGTCGAGACGACGAAAGAACAGGCAGCACACCTGCGCAAGGAAGGCGCGGACTTCGTCTGCGCCGTGCTGCATTGCGACCGGGGCGATGCATTCCTTTTGCAGTTCGCGCAGGCCGCGGAGCTGCTGCTCACCGGCCACACGCACGATCTGTTCATCCAGTATGACGGGCAGGTCGGCATCGTGGAATCCGGCTACGACGCCATCTATGTCACCTGCATCGACATCGACATTTCCGTGAGCATGCGCGGCGACAGGCGCGTAACGACCTGGTGGCCGAAATTCCGTGCGATCGATACGGCGGACGTCACCCCCGATCCGGAGATGGCCGCAGCAGTCGCGCGCTATCAGGAAGATTTTTCGCGTGAGGCGGAAGTTGTCATTGCGAAGACCGCGGTCGAGCTCGACAGCCGGAACGCTACGATACGCACCCGCGAAGCGGCGATCGGCAATCTTTTCGCCGATGCGATGCGCGTTTCCATGAAGGCCGACGCGGCTGTCATCAATGGCGGCGGCATCCGTGCAGGAAAAGTCTATGCACCGGGGTCGGAAATCCGCCTCAAGGACATTCTCGCCGAACTTCCCTTCAACAACCGCGTAGTGGTCGTCGAAATTTCGGGGGCCGATCTTTTGCTTGCGATGGAGAACGGTCTCGCGCAGGTGCCGGTGCCGGCGGGCCGATTCCCGCAGGTGTCGGGAATGAAAGTCGCATTCGATCCAAAACAGCCGATGCGCAAGCGGGTGGTCTCGATGGAGATCGCGGGCAAGCCGGTCGAGCCCGCGCGCGTCTATCGCGTGGCGATTCTGGATTTCCTCGCACGCGGCGGCGACGACTACGCGACGTTCCGCACGGCGAAGCGCGTGACGCCGGACGCCGACGCGCCACTGCTCGCAAACGAGGTGGTGCGGTATCTGAAATCGCTCGGGACGGTGAAGACGGCAGCCGAGGGCAGGATTGTTTCGAGATAATTCCACTGTCATGCCGGGGCGGCGCGAAGCGCCAAATCCGGCATGAGAGTGGAAGACTAGCCCCGCTCGTCCGAGATCACCTTGCCGTCGTTCGGCAACGAGCCGACCGCGACGATCTCGACCCGGCCCTTCAGCTTGGTCACCGCCTGCAAGGTTGCAGCCACCTTCTCCGAAAGATCGGCACCGCCGTTCGCGCTTTCCGCGCGCAGCGTCATTGCGTCCTGCTCGTTCTCGCGGGTGACAACGAGGCGAAGCTTTTTTAGCGAAGGGTGCTGCTTTGAAAGTTCCGCCACCTGCTCGGGACGGACGAACAGGCCCTTGACTTTGGTGGTCTGGTCGGCGCGGCCCATCCAGCCTTTGATGCGCGCGTTCGTGCGGCCGCAGGGCGAAGCACCCTTCAAGACCGCGGACAGGTCGCCGGTCGCGAGGCGAATCCAGGGGTGCTGCTCGTGGAAGAATGTGACGACGATCTCGCCGACTTCCCCTTCGGCGACCGGATCGCCCGTGCCCGGGCGCACGATCTCGACGAGAACGTCCTCGTTTACGATCAGACCCTCGCGAGCAGGAGATTCGTAAGCGACCACGCCGCCGTCCGCGATGGCGTAGGTCTGATAGGCGTCCACGCCGCGCGACTTCACCTCGGCCTGCAACGAAGGCGGAAAGGCCGCGCCCGAAACCAGCGCTTTTCTGATGCAGGAAACATCGCGGCCCGCGGTTTTCGCGGCATCCAGCAGGATCTTCAGAAAATCCGGCGTGCCGGTGTAACCGGTGGGCTTCAGATGCGCGATCATCTCAAGCTGCATCTCGGTCTGCCCGGGACCCGCCGGGATCACCGGACATCCCAGCGCACGCGCAGCGGAGTCGAGAATGAACCCGCCCGGCGTCATGTGATACGAAAAAGTATTCAGCACGATGTCGCCCGGACGAAAGCCCGCGGCGAACAGCGACCGCGCAGCACCCCACGGATCGTTCTCCTTGCCCTCGGGCTCGAAGATCGGTCCCGGCGACGTGAACAGTCTGCCGAAGGAAGAAACCGGAGCTGGCACGAAGCCCGCGAAAGGCGGCGAAGCCTTCTGCATCAGAGGCAGGGCCGACTTGCGCATCACCGGCAACTTTGCGAGCGCCTCCCGTGACGTCAGGGCTTTCGGATCGACGCCCTTCAAGTGTTCTTGCCAGCCCGGCGCTTTCAGCGCCGTCGAGACGAGCAACGGCAGACGCGCGAACAGATCGCTTTCGCGTTCCGAAGCGCTGCGGGTCTCCAGCTTATCGTAATGCCCGGACATTGCAGAACTCACGCGAGCCAGCGCTTGCGGCGCTTGTAGTGCTTGACGTCGCGGAAAGATTTGCGGCCTGCGCCGGAAACGCCGAGATAGAATTCCTTGACGTCCTCGTTATCGCGCAGCGATTTCGCGTCTCCGTCGAGCACGATGCGGCCATTCTCGAGGATGTAGCCATATTGCGCGTATTTCAGCGCCATATTGGTGTTCTGTTCCGCCAGCAGGAAAGTGACGCCTTCCTTGGCGTTCAGGTCGCGGACGATATCGAAGATTTCCTCCACGATCTGCGGCGCAAGCCCCATCGAGGGCTCGTCGAGCAAAATGAGTTTCGGTCGTGACATCAACGCGCGGCCGACCGCGCACATCTGCTGCTCACCACCCGACGTATAACCTGCGAGCGAACCTCTGCGATCCTTAAGCCGCGGGAAATATTCGTACACGCGCTCCATGTCGCGCTTGATCGCAGCGCGGCCATCGCGGCGCGTGAAAGCGCCGGTGAGCAGGTTTTCCTCGATGGTGAGATGGGCGAAGCAATGACGCCCTTCCATCACCTGGATGCAGCCCTGGCGCACGAGTTCGTTCGGCGACTGGTCGTGAATTTCCGTGCCTTCGAATAAAATCGATCCCTTGGAAACCTCACCGCGCTCGGCATGCAGCAGGTTCGAGATCGCTTTCAGTGTGGTGGTCTTGCCTGCGCCGTTCGCTCCGAGAATGGCGACGATGCCTTTCCTCGGCACATTCAGTGAAACACCCTTCAACACGAGGATCACATGATCGTAGATCACCTCGATATTGTTGATGGCGAGGATGTTATCGCTGCTCGATTGCGCTGCGGTCGCGGACATGACGAAAATCCTTGATGGGAAGACCCCCGCCCTCTTTCGAGGGCGGGGATTTTTTGGCGTTGGTTAGGAAGGCTTGTCGCAGCTTTCGGTGCGCTTCGGCCAGCCTGCGTTCTTGGAAACGTAGTCCTTAGCCGCGGCTTCGAGCAGCGGACGGACTTCTTCCTTCATCGGCGAGATCCAGTCGGAGATCTTCACCCAGTTCTTGCCGTTCCACTGCTGCATGTAAGCAGCGTGGTGGCCGTTGTGGTCGGCGCAGTTCACGGCTGTGATCGGAGCGCCGAAACCTTCGAGGCCCAGTTCCTTCCAGCGTGCCTGCGTGATCGTGAGCGACTCCAGTCCCCGCCGCATGTCTTCGCCAGTGATCGCCTTCTTGCCGGTGATCTTCTGGGCGTTGCGGATTGCTTCCGCGATCAGCACCGAGTTGTAGATGCCGCGGTTGTAGAGGTTCTCGCCAACCTTGTCGGGCTGGGTCTGCGACTTACCCTTCGACACGACATGTTTGATGATGTCCTGCACTGCGGGGTAGTTCGTGCCGACGCCGTTGAAGTTCAGCGTCAGGTAACCCTTGGCGTCGTCGCCGGCAGGACGCGCGTCGTCGTCACCACCCGACCACCAGATGCCGACGAACTTATCCATCGGATACTTGATACGGGCAGCCTCTTTGACGGCGGTCGGGTTCATCGCACCCCAACCCCACATGATCATCCAGTCCGGCTTGTCCTTGCGGACGTTGAGCCATTGGCCTGACTGGTTCTGCATTTCCGCCGGCGGCACCGGATAGAGCTTCGTCTCGAAGCCGTACTTCTTCGCAAAAATTTCGAGCAGCGGCAGCGGCTCGCGGCCGTAACCGCCGTCGAAGAAGATGTAACCGATGGTCTTACCCTTTAGCTTATCGAAGCCGCCTTCCTTGTCGGCGATGTATTTCATCATCATCGACAGGCCGTCCCAGTAGGTCGCGGGCGGATTGAATACCCACGGGAAGTCCTGACCGACTGCCGAAGCCGACAGACCGTAGGCCATCGACAGCACAGGGATCTTGTCGACTGCCGCTCTCGGGATAAGTTGCAGCGTGATGCCGGTCGAATACGGGTTCGTCACGACCGGGTTTTTCGATTTGGTGGATTCGTAGCAGGCAACACCCTTCTCAGTGTTGTAGCCCGTTTCGCATTCTTCAACGACAAGCTTGACGCCGTTGATGCCGCCGTCGCGCTCGTTCAGCATGTTCAGGTAGTCGGACATGCCGTTCGCGATCGGAATACCCGAGTTGGCGAACGGACCGGTGCGATACGAGAACAGCGGAACATAGATCGAGTCCTGCGCGGCAGCGCTCGACACGAAGGCGGGCATTGCCGCCGTCGAGGCAAGCACCGCGCCGACCAGAAGTCCTTTCATTCGCATTTTCTTTCCTCCTCAATTTTCCGGGCACGAAAGAGCTTCGCGTCCGGTCTTGTCTCGCCTGCGCCTGGCGCCGGCGCCGGTATTCCGCGCAGTATGAGGTCTCGAGCGCCTCACAACACGCGGGAATTCTTTGCCCCTTAATAGGGGTAGGGCCACACCCTCAGCTTCTGCTTCGCGATCTGCCAGAGCCGCGCCAATCCGTGCGGCTCGACGATCAGGAAGAAGACGATCAGCGCGCCGACCACCATGAAAGTAATGTGTTCGGCGGTCGCAGACTGGATCGGAAGCCCCAGGCTGCCCATTAGCTGCGGCAAAAGAATCGGCAGCGTGAAGATGAGTGCTGCGCCCATAAACGAGCCGACCAGACTGCCAAGGCCGCCGATGATGACCATCGAAAGAATGGCAAAGCTCTGGTTGATCGAGAACGCGGTCGCTTCGGCGCTGCCGTAATAGAGGAACACGAGCATCGCGCCGGCCACGCCGCAGTAGAACGAGGACACGGCGAACGCGAGCAGCTTCGTATTCAGGAGCCTGATGCCCATAAGTTCGGCTGCGATGTCCATGTCGCGCACCGCCATCCACATGCGGCCGATCCGTCCGCGCACGAGATTGGATGCAAGCCACGTCATCACGACCACAATTGAAAGGACGATCAGATACCGCGTTACAGGTTGTGCCTCCGGCCCCGTCACCGGGATTCCAAATAGCGAGCGGCGTTGCACCTCGATCGCATTCGAGACGTTATAGTTCACGAGCCACGGAATGCGGATGAAGCACCAGGACAAGAAGAACTGCGCCGCGAGGGTCGCAACCGCCAGGTAAAAACCTTTGATGCGAAGCGACGGCAGCCCGAACAAAATCCCGACCGCGGCCGAAAAGAACCCCGACACGACAATCCAGATAATGATGTGCACTTCTGGAAAATTGGTCGCAAGCTTGTAGCAGGAATAAGCGCCTACACCCATGAAGGCGCCGGTGCCGAGTGAAAGCAGCCCGGTATAGCCCGTAAGAATGTTGAGCCCGATCGTCGCCAAGGAGAAAATCAGAAACGGGATCATGATCGCGTGCAGCATGAAGTCGCTTGCAGTGAACGGGATCACCCCGAACGCAACGATCAGAATGATCGCGATGCCGATCCGGTCCTGACTGATCGGAAACACCGCCATATCCGCGCGGTAGTTGGTCTTGAATTGTCCGGCTTCGCGATAAAACATCTTCCTGCTTCCTTACACGCGCTCGATGATCTTCTCGCCGAACAGCCCTTGCGGGCGGAACAACAGAAAGATCAGCGCGATCATAAACGCGAGCCAGCTCTCGATACCGCGGCCAAACAGCGGCCCCCAATAAAGCTCGCCGACCTTCTCACCGACGCCGATGATGAGCCCGCCGACGATCGCGCCGGGAATTGACGTGAAGCCGCCGAGGATCAGTACCGGCAGCGCTTTGAGCGCAATGATTTCAAGCGCGAACGACACCTCCGAGCGCGCTCCCCACATGACGCCTGTAACCAGCGCGACCAGACCTGCCGCGAACCACACGATGACCCAGATCTGGTTCAATGAAATCCCGACCGAGAGCGCTGCCTTATGACTGTCAGCGACTGCGCGCAGCGCACGGCCGATGCGGGTTTTCGAGAAGAAGATAGCCAGCACCCCGACCATCGTACTTGCGACGACCATCGCCGTGATGTCGAGCTTCTGCAGTTCCACCCGGCCCCCGGCAAAATCGATCGAGTACGTTCCTGTCGGGATGTAAAGCTCCTTCGTGATCATCACCTTGGGGTCGCCGCCGAAGATCAGTTCTCCGAAGCCGATCAGGAAATAAGTCAGCCCGAAGGTCGCCATGAACAGAATAATGTCTGGCTGGTTCACTAGCGGCCGCAGCACAACGCGCTCCACCGTGACGGCAAGCACGAACATGATCGCTGCCGCCAGTGCGAGCGCCAGGAATGCGGGCACGCCGATCGCATGCAGGCCCACGAGCGAGAGCGCCGCGAACACAACCATGATGCCCTGCGCGAAGTTGAAAACGCCGGACGCCTTGAACACCAGCACGAAACCGAGCGCGATCAGCGAGTAAAGCGTACCGCCGACCAGGCCCTCCCAGAGCGTCTGCACGAAAATATCCGGCAGATCCCACATCTCCCAGAACGGGATCACGAAGATCTTGCAGAGCATGTTGTACGGTTTTACGCAGAGCATCTTCGATTACCCGTTAGTGCGCGACGCCGAGATAGGCGTCGATCACGGCCTGATTGGATTTGACTTCGTCCGGCGTGCCATCGGCGATCTTCTGGCCGTAGTCGAGCACGACCACGCGGTTCGCGAGGTCCATCACGACCCCCATGTCGTGTTCGATCAGCGCGATCGTGGTGCCGTAGTGATTGTTCACGTCGATCACATAGCGGCACATATCCTCTTTCTCTTCGAGGTTCATGCCGGCCATGGGCTCGTCGAGCAAAAGAAGCTCCGGCTCCATCGCGAGCGCGCGGCCGAGTTCGACGCGCTTCTGCAATCCGTAAGGCAGCCGGCCGACCGGCACGCGGCGGATGTGCTGAATTTCGAGGAAGTCGATGATCTCCTCGACCTTCCGGCGATGCTCGATCTCTTCCCGCTCGGCGGGGCCGTAGCGCAGCAACTGCCAGAAGAAATTCTTATTCATCCTCAGCGTGCGGCCCGCCATGATGTTGTCGAGCGTCGTCATCGAGCGGAACAGCGCCACATTCTGGAAGGTCCGCGCGATGCCGCCGGTCGCCGCATCATGCGGGCGCATTTTCTTGCGCTTTACGCCCTTGAAGGTGATCTCGCCTTCCTGCGGATGATAGAAGCCGTTGATGACGTTCAGCATCGAAGTCTTGCCAGCGCCGTTCGGACCGATGATCGCGCGGATTTCCCCCTTCTTGATGTCGAAGGAAACGTCACGGATCGCCTTCACGCCGCCGAACGACAGCGAGACGTTCTGAACCGAAAGCAGCGTCTGCCCGGCCTTGATCGTGGTTTCGTCGGGCGCTCTCATGCTGCCTTGTCCATTGGCGCCGCTGCCGGCGGGTGGGTCTTCATGTCCTGGATTTTCACGCGCGCTGAAACCGTGCCCTTGCGGCCGTCTTCGAAGGTAAGTTCGGTCGTGATATCGACCTCCTTCGCGCCGCTATAGAGACCTTCGGCAAGCGGGCCGTAGCGCTCGGCGATGAAGCCGCGCCGCACCTTCTGCGTCCGCGTAAGCTCGCCGTCGTCGGCGTCGAGTTCTTTGTGCAGGATCAGGAAGCGCTTGATCTGCGCGCCCGCCATCGGGCCCTCTTCGGAAAGCGACTTGTTCACTTCGTCGACGTGTTCGGCCAGCATCTGATAGACGCGCGGATGCGCGGCCAGCTCCTGATAGGAGCCATAGATCACGTTGTTACGCTCGGCCCAGGAACCGACAGATACGAGATCGATATTCAGCATCACGGTGACAAAGTCGCGGCTGCTGCCGAGGGCGACCGCTTCCTTGATGTTTGGATAGAACTTGAGCTTGTTCTCGATGTATTTCGGCGCGAACAGCGTACCGTCGTTGAGCTTGCCGACGTCCTTCGCGCGATCGATGATTTTCAGGTGCCCGGTCTTCGGATCGAAGAAGCCGGCATCGCCGCTCTTCACCCAGCCGTCCGGCGTTTTCGTCTCCGCAGTTTTTTCGGGATCCTTGTAGTAGCCCGCGAAAACGCCAGGCGAGCGGAACAGAACTTCGCCGCTCGGCTCGATCTTGATCTCGACGTCCGGGGACGGCTTTCCGACGGTGTCGGCGTAAATCTCGCCGTCCGGCTGCGCGGTGATATAGACGGCCGCTTCGGTCTGGCCGTAGAGCTGCTTCAGATTGATGCCGAGCGAGCGGTAGTAGCGGAAGATCTCCGGCCCGATCGCTTCGCCTGCGGTGTAGGCCACGCGCACATTCGTGAAGCCATAACGGTTCTTCATCGGGCCGTAGACGAGCAACTCGCCGAGCCAGTATATGAGCCGTGCGCCGAGCGGAACGGGCTCCTTGTTCAGAATCTTTTCGCCCCATCTGCGCGCGTGATTCAGGAAATAGTGGAACATGCCGCGCTTGAAGCGTCCGGCATCTTCCATGCGCACCATGGTGAGCGTGAGCAAGTTCTCGTACACGCGCGGTGGCGCGAAGGCATAGCTCGTGCCGATTTCGCGGCGGTCTTCGATAATCGTCTCCGGGCTCTCCGGGCAGTTCACCGTGTAGCCCGCGACATAAGACTGCGCGTAAGAGAAGATGTGGTCGCCGACCCATGCCATCGGCAGATAGGCGATGACTTCTTCCTTCTCGGTCAGGCGATCGAAGGCATTTGCGTTCTGCGAACTGATGACGACCGAGTCGTAGGTCAGCATGACGCCCTTCGGATTTCCGGTCGTGCCGGAGGTGTAAAGAATGACGGCGATGTCGGAGCCCTTGCCCTCGGCGATCATCTTTTCCCAGGCATCGCCGGAATATTTCGACTCGGCAGCCTTGCGGCCGATTTTCTGAACTTCGTTGAGCCACTTCAGGCGCGTATGGTCGTAGTCGCGAAGCCCGCGCGGCTCGTCGTAGATCACATGTGAAATGGAAGGCAGCCGGTCGGACATGGAAAGAACCTTGTCGACCTGCTCCTGGTTCTCGACGATCGCGATCTTTGCGCCTGCGTGTTGCAGAACGAAGACCATCTCCTCGGCAACCGCGTCCTGATAAACCGGCACGGGAACGCCGCCGATGGATTGGGTCGCGCACATCGACCAGTAGAGCCGCGGCTTGTTGGAACCGATGATCGCGACCTTGTCGCCGCGCTCGACGCCGAGCTCTTTCAGGCCGAGCGCGAGCGCTTTCACCTCGTCCTTGACCTGCGCCCAGGTCCAGGTCTGCCAGATACCGAGATCCTTTTCACGAATGGCAGGGCGTTGCCCGCGCTCGCGCGCGTTCACCAGCAAAAATTTCGGAAACGTATCGACGCTTTTGTCGATGGCGTTCTGCGCCATGAACTCTCTCCCCGAAACCCGGCGCGTTGACCGCGCTTGCATTGACCGGCTCCGGCTTTCGTGCCGGTGCCATGCTTTGTTGTCGTAGCAGAGTGGACGAAAATCATACTCTCACAATGCTTCACTTGACAGACAAACCGGGCCGGGATTGGCTATGGATGCCGCGTTAGGTTTTCTTTCGCAGTGCGAAAGAACCCGCGTTTAATCTTCGTCAAAATCTTTCAATCTTCGTAGCGGCTGAGCGCTTCGAGATCGAGAATGGTGATTCCGCCATGTCCGGCGCGGAGCAGCTTTTTCTGCTCCAGCAATTGCAGGGCACCATTGACCGCCTGGCGGGATACACCCGAAATCAAACCGATTTCTTCCTGCGTGATGTCGAGATGGTTGTCGGCTTTCGGCACGAGCACAGGGTTGCAAAGCCACGCGATATTCCGTGCAACCTTGCCCGTCGCGTCCAGCGAACGGTCGAATTCGACGAGCGCGATAAACTGTCCGATGCGCTCATTGAATTGTTTTACAAGGAAACGGTTGAAGCCCGCACTATTCTCGAACAACCAGAAGAACGTGGCGGAAGGCATCATCGCAAGCCGCACGTCTCGAAGCGCGACGAGGTCGTATTGACGCGGCTCTTTCTTGAGCACCGAACCCTCGCCGAACCAGATGCCCGCGCGCATGCCGGCGAGCGTTACCGATTTTCCTTTCTGTGAAACCGTGCCGAGCCGCACGAGGCCGGAAATCACACCGATCCAGGGGTCTAACTTGTCGCCCTTGTGGCAGATATAGGCGCCCTTCGCGAAAGCCTTTTCGGTAATCCCGCGGCGCGCGCGCTCGATCTCTTCGTCGGTCAACTCCGCTGACCAGAAAGCGATCTCGCGGAGACGTTCGGCGGTAATCATGCGTGAAGAATAGACTACTCCGCCGCCGCCTGAACAGGCTGTACGTTCGCGGCATCAAAGCGCGCGGTGAGCGCCTTCTTTTCCGCTTCCGCCTTGACGAGGCTTGCCGCCTTCACCGGCCCGAAGCCGCGGATTTTTTCGGGCAGCGCTGCAAGCGCAACCGCAACCGCGTGGTTCGAGGCATCGAGCCTGCCAAGCAGGCCGTCGAGCATGGTTTCGTAGTCGGCGATCAGCCTGCGCTCGGTCTTGCGCTCTTCCGAATAGCCGAAAAGGTCGAACGCGGTGCCGCGCAGGAACTTGAACTTCGCCATAAGGCCGAACGCCTTGAACATCCAGCCGCCGAATTCGATTTTCTTCGGGCGGCCCGAATTCGGATCGATGCGCGAGAACAGCGGCGGCGCGAGATAGACCTTCTTCTTCAGGTCGCCGTCGAAGCTGGCCTTTAGCTGCTCCGCGAACGAGCCGTCGGTATAGAGCCGCGCGACTTCATATTCATCCTTATAAGCCATTAGCTTGAAGAGATAGCGCGCGACCGCATCGGTGAGCGAAGTCTGCCCCGGCATTGCTTTCGCTTCCGCAGCGCGCGTCTTCTCAACGAGCCCGCGATAACGCTTCGCATAAGCCGCGTTCTGATAGGCAGTGAGATATTTCTCGCGGCGCGCGATCACCTGATCAAGCGTTTCCGAGAGTTCGCGCGCGTCGGTCGAAACTTCCGCGGGCTTTGCGAGGTCCGCCACCGCCTTTGGATCGACGGCGGCGCGGCGGCCCCATTCGAAGGCCTGCTTGTTCATCTCGACCGCTTCGCCATTCAGTTCGATGGCGCGGAAGATCGCTTGATGCCCGATCGGCAGGCCGCCAAGCTGCCAAGCGTAGCCCACGAGGAACATGTTCTGCGTAACCGACGAGCCGAACAGCGCCGCAGACAATTTTGTCGCGTCAACGAAATGTGCGTGATCGGCATCGGCCGCCTTTGCGATTTCACGCTTCAACCGCTCGGTCGGCAGCGAGAAATCGGCGTTGCGCGTGAAGTCGCCGGGCAGCGTTTCGTGCGTATTGACGACGACCGTGGTCTCGCCCGAGCGCATCGAGGAAAGCACCTTCTTCGAGCCGACGGTCACGATGTCGCCACCCAAGATGAGGTGTGCGCCGCGCGCCGGAACGCGGATCGCATGAATGTCGTCCGGATGATTGGCGAGGCGAAGGTGCGATGCGACAGCACCACCCTTTTGCGCGAGACCCGCCATGTCGATGATGCCGGCGGCTTTGCCTTCGATGTGGGCTGCCGTGCCGAGCACCTGCGCGATGGTCACGATGCCCGTACCGCCGATGCCTACGATGATAACACCGAAGGTGCCGTTCAACGCGGGAAGCTTCGGCTCTGGCAGCGCCGTTGCGGCTTTCATCGAAGCAGCGACGCCCTGCGCCTTTTTCAGTTTCGCGCCGGATACGGTGACGAACGAAGGACAGAAGCCCTTCACACAGGAAAAGTCCTTATTGCAGCTGGTCTGGTCGATGGTGCGCTTGCGGCCCCATTCGGTCTCCACCGGCTGCACCGAGACGCAGTTCGACTGCACGCCGCAATCGCCGCAGCCTTCGCAGACCAGTTCGTTGATGATGACGCGCTTGTCGGGATCGGGAAACTCCCCGCGCTTCCTGCGGCGACGCTTCTCGGCGGCGCAGGTCTGATCGTAGATCATCGCCGTCGTGCCGGGCGTGTCCGCGAGCGTCCGCTGCACTTTGTCGAGTTCGTCGCGGTGATGGATCGACATGCCTTTCGGGAAATCGATCGACTTCGGATATTTGTGGGGCTCGTCGGTGACAAGCATCAGCTTGGTGACGCCTTCCGCCGCGACCTGTCGCGCGATGGCATCGACCGTCAGCCCGCCTTCGTGGCGCTGGCCGCCGGTCATCGCCACCGCATCGTTAAAGAGAATTTTGTACGTAATGTTCACGCCGCTCGCCACCGCAGCGCGGATCGCGAGAATACCGGAGTGGTTGTAGGTGCCGTCGCCGAGGTTCTGGAACACGTGGTTGCGTTTCGAGAACGGCGCCTCGCCGACCCAGTTTGCGCCTTCCGCGCCCATGTGCGTGAAGCCCATGGTGTTGCGGTTCATCCAGATCGCCATGGTGTGGCAGCCGATGCCGGCATAGGCGCGCATGCCTTCCGGCACGTTGGTCGACGTGTTGTGCGGGCAGCCGGAGCAGAAATAGGGCGTGCGGCTCGCGACATCCTGTGTCTGCGACAGCGCCTCCTGCGCCTGCTTGAGGCGGCTGACGTGCTCCGCCATCACGTCGTTTTTCGTGCGCCGCAGGATCCGCTCGCCGATGGCGATCGCAATGTCGTTGGGATCGAGCGAGCCTTTCGCCGGGAACAGCCAGTCGCCCTGCTCGTCCTTCTTGCCGACGACCACGGGCTGGTGTTCGTTGCCGTACAGTTCCTCGCGCACCTGCACTTCGATCAGCGAGCGCTTCTCTTCGACCACGATGATGAGATCGAGGCCCTTCGCAAAATCTTTCAGTTCGCCCGGATCCATCGGCCATGGACAGCCGATCTTGAACAGGCGGATGCCGAGTTCGTTCGCCTTCACTTCGTCGATGCCGAGTTCGTCGAGCGCAAGACGCACGTCGAGATAGCTCTTGCCCGTGGTGATGACGCCGATCTTCGCGTTCGGCCCGCCGGACATGATGATCTTGTTGATGCCGTTCGCCTTGATATAGGCGAGCATGGCGTCGCGCTTGAACTCGAACAGCCGCGCTTCCTGCGCTAGCGCGCCGTCGATGCGGCGGATGTTGAGGCCGCCGGGCGGCATCTTGAATTCGGGAATGTTGATCTTCACACGGTCGGGCGAGACATCGACCACCGCGGTCGATTCGATCGTTTCCTTCACACATTTGATGCCGACCCAGGTGCCGCAGAAACGCGACATCGCAAAGCCATGCAGGCCGTAGTCGATGAGTTCCTGCACGCCGGCCGGATTCAGGATCGGGATCATCACGTCGACGAAGTGGAATTCCGATTGATGCGCGGTGGTGGAGGACTCGCAGGTGTGGTCGTCGCCCATCAGCGCGAGCACGCCGCCGTTCTTCGAAGTGCCCGCGAAGTTCGCGTGGCGGAAGGCATCGCCGGTGCGGTCCACGCCAGGCCCCTTGCCGTACCAGATGCCGAACACGCCATCGAACTTGCCTTCGCCGGTCAGTTCCGCCTGCTGCGCGCCCCACAGCGCGGTAGCGGCGAGATCTTCGTTCAGCCCCGCCTGAAACTTGACGTCAGCTTTTTCCAGCGTCCGCTTCGCACGGAGAAACTGCTGGTCGAGACCGCCGAGCGGAGATCCGCGGTATCCCGTGACATAACCTGCGGTGTTCTTGCCCGCCTGCCGGTCGCGCTCCTTTTGCATGAGCGTGAGCCGTACGATCGCCTGCGTGCCGGAAAGAAAGACCAGCGGCTGGGTGAGATCGTATTTGTCGTCGAGCGAGACGTTCTGGTTCGCTGTCTGGTTCTTGGCCATGCGCTGAAAACCGCCTCCCCGGCGGCCCGTCGGGCTGATTCGGGCTCGCGCCCTATTCTTTCATCCAAGGCTCGCATAGCGCCATGAGGCGCGCAATTTCGTTATCCATGCGGAGCCTGCAACGAAGTTTCCATCCGCATGCGCGGGCCGCAATTTGGCGCAACGCAATACGAAATCCGGCTAGTTGCCGACGCTCAGAACATGCCCGCCGTCGATGACGATGGTGGAACCCGTCATCCAGCGGGAAGCGTTGGAGGCGAGCAGCAGGAAGACACCGTCGAGGTCGTCCGCGTCGCCGTAGCGCTGCATTGGCAGTTTTTGCTCCGCCTCCTTGCCCTTCGGCGAATGCAGATACTCCCGGTTGATGTCGGTGACCACGTAACCCGGCGCAATCGCATTCACCCGGATACTCTTACGCGCGACCTCCAGCGCGAAGCCCTTGGTGAACTGCACCACCGCCGCCTTCGCCATGTTGTAGGCGACGATATTGCGCTCAACAATGAAGGCCGCGATCGAGGCGGTCGCGATGATCGCGCCTTTCTTGTTCGCCGCAATCATGCGCTTCGCCGCCTCGCGGGAATTGAAGAACACGGCGTCCATGTCGAGCGCCATCAGCTTCCGGTATTCGTCCTCCGGCATCTCGAGCACCTTGCCGAGCCGTGCCATGCCGGCATTGGCGACGAAAAGATCCACCGTGCCGAACTTTTTCTCCGCCGCGTCGAAGGCTTTGGCCATGCCCGCATTGTCAGTCGCGTCAGCGGCAAAATAGTCGGCCCTGCCGCCCGCTTTCCCGATGCGCGCTGCAATTTCCTTGAGCCTGTCTTCGCGCCGCGCGGTCAGCATGACGCTCGCCCCGTTGGCAGCAGCAACTTCGGCAAAGCGCTCGCCGAGACCGCTCGACGCGCCGGTAATCAGCGCAACTCGGCCCTTGAGATCGAAAACGTCGGCGGCAAGCGGTGAACCCATCGCCATGCAAATTCCTCCCTGCGGTACGCGTGTTTCCGCGCACTCGTTCAGGCCACTATACATGAAGAGGAGAACTCAGAACGGCAGCAGCAGCTCGTAAGCGAGAAAGCCAAACAGCAACAGAAGTCCGAGCGCGATAACGGCCAGCGCACCGAATACCTCGATCCCACGCAGCACGAGTTCGCTGCGCCCACCCATAGCGCCGCCGAGCCGCACGGCAATCCCTTTGCCGAAGACCGTGACCAGCGCAATCGCGGTCACAGTGATCGCGACGCCTGCCCCCATCGCAAACGTGGAAAGTACCCCGATCAGGAAAATTCCCTGTGCCAGCGAAAACACAAGCACAAGGATCGCGCCGGAGCACGGGCGCAACCCGGCTGCGACCGCGGCCACCATGCCGCGCCTGAACCAGTCTTTGCCTTTAAGCTCCGCAGGCTCCGGCCCATGCGAATGGCCGTGATGGTCATGACCATGATCGTGATGATGATGTGCGTGATCGTGACCGTGATGATGGCCGTGTGCATGATCATGCTCATGCGCGTCTGGCTTGCTGCGCAATGCAGCGAGAAACGACCCGCCCTTCTTCCAGAGCAGATAGAGCCCGAGCAAAACGATCAGCGCATAGGCAATGATCTCGATGACGGTCGCGGCGGAACTCATGTTGCGCGCGGTCGCGCCGAATACGAGCACCGCAACGCCTACGAAAGCGACCGCCACGCAGGCCTGCACGAACGCCGAGATCGCGGCGAGCAGCGCCCCGCGTTTCCAGGTCGCGTTGTCGGCGAGCATGTAGGACGCGATCACCGCCTTGCCGTGGCCGGGGCCTGCAGCGTGGAAGATGCCATAGAGAAATGAGATCGTGATCAGCGTCCAGCCAGCCGAGCCGGTCACCGTCGCGGCTTTGATCGCCTCGCGAAGCTGCGTGTAGAACGCCGCCTGCTGCGCGAAGATCCAGCCGAAGAAGCCGCTCGAAGGGGGCGGCGGCGCGCCTTTCTTGAAAAAGGTCTGCGCCAGGGAAGGCTCAACAAAAAGCGCAATCGTAACCGCGGCGAGCACGATCGTCAGAACGATTCCGGATGTGCGAAACTTTCTCACGGCGCCACTACTTGCAGGTCACGACGGCGCTGTTCGAAATCTGGGAAGCGAGATCCCCGCCGCGCGAAAGCGAATTGAAAAAAGATTCGCTGGACTGCGGGCCCGACATCGTCGCCGGCCGCTTCACCTGAAATGTACAGTTCGCCGGCGCACCGACGAGCTTCACGGCGTCGTCGTTCGCAAAACTGAAAGCGACATAATAGGACGGGTCGTACACATCCAGCGCGACGCCGCCTTTCTGTGCACCGCCCTTTACCGGAAGCGTGAAGAAAAGCGTGAGGATCTTGTCCTTGAACTCGAGCCAGTAATCCGTCGGCTCGCCGAATTCGAGCTTGCCCTCGCCGCTCTTGCCGAAGGTGAAATACTCCGACTCTTTCAATGTCTCGACATTGACCTTGGCGAGCTCGGCCAACTCCTCGCGCGAGTAGAGGCCGTCTTTATTGGTGTCCATGCCTTCGGTCGCCATCGCCGAGAAAAATTCGTCGAAGGACCATGCGTAGCGGATGCCGCTGATCGCGCCGTTCTTGCTGAAGACGATTTCGCTGCGAACGGTCGCCGCCACGTGAGGATGCGGCAGGGCGATACCGATGCCCGCCGCAAGAAATGCGGCAGCGGCAGCGGTTCGTAATGCGGCTTTCAGCGCCATTGGGCTCCCAATCTACTGCTGACGCTTAAGCGCGCGAAGTCCGGCGAAAAGGGGGCGGCGTGCCGCGGCGCTTACTGAACGACGTAAACCGGTGCTCCGATCGCAACGCGTTCGAAAAGATCGGTCACATCCGCGTTAAGCATGCGGAAACAGCCGCTCGACGAGGCCGAACCGATGGTGTGCGGCGCGTTGGTGCCGTGGATGCGGTATTCCGTCCAGCCGAGATAGAGCGCGCGCACCCCGAGCGGGTTTTGCGGGCCGGGCGGCACGTAGTCCGGTGCACCTTCGGCCTGCATGCGCGCAGTCGGATACCAGGCCGGGTTCTTGGTCTTCTGGCTGACCCAGCTCTGGCCGGTCCAGCCGAAGCCGGTTTTGCCTACGGCCACGCGATAGACGAGCGCCTTGCCGCCGCCGAGCGAATAATAAAGACGCCGCTCGCTGATATTGATGACGATCGCGCCGCGCGGATAGTCGCCCTTCAACTCCGCGTCCTGGGGCCAAGTCTGTTCCGGCTGCTTCTGCTGGACAGCCGCGACACGCTGCTGCGCCTCGGAAGCCCCCGAAACAGCCATGACCGCGAAGAGAACGAATGCTCCGGCAAAGAAGCGCATGATTCCAGCCCCAAGTTGCAGTCCCGGCGATACTTATTCCTAAACTACCGCCCGACGGCAACCGGCCAATGAACGTTTGCGTGAGCCGGCGGCCTTATGTGGCCGCGGCACCACCGTCCGAGCGCGGATCGTGGGCGCCTTCGACCTTCTTGCCGTCGAACAGCACGCCACCCGCATGACCCATAACTTCCGTGTAAGCCTCGGGCAGTACCTGTACGTCGTGGCCCACCTTCGCGAGCCGCTCCGGGATGTCCGGCGAGAAGCGCGATTCGAGCCGGAGGTTCGTGATCTTCGAGCCCCAGGTCTTGCCGAGAATCCAGCGCGGCCGGTCGATGGCCTCAGCGAGCGGCACGCCATGAAAGGCATAGCGCGAGAAAACCGCCCCCAACGTCTGCGGTTGCCCCTCGCCGCCCATGCAGCCAAAGCCGAGTTGGCGCCCGTCATCGAAGGCGGCGAACATCGGGGTCAGGGTATGCACCGGCATCCGACCCGGCTCGAGCGGGTTCACCGCCTTCGGGTCGAGGGAGAAGCTGGCGCCGCGGTTCTGCATGAGCACGCCCGTTTTCGGCAGCACGCAGCCCGAGCCGAACTCCCAGAACAGGGACTGGATATAAGAGACGACATAGCCCTTGGTGTCGGCGGCCCCGAGCCAGATGGTGTCGCCCTCGCCCGCAGGCCGCGGCCAGGGAGCCGCGCGGTCGCGCTTGACGGCAGCCGCCTCGCGCTCGAGCGCCCCGTTCGTCAGCCAGTCCGCAGGGTTTTGCTTGAGGCGGCTGAAGTCGGTCAGCACCTTGTCGCGTGCGCCGAAAGCCCGCTTCGAGGCCTCCACGAGCGCGTGCACATATTCGAAGGTCTCAGCCTTCGGAGCGCCGAGCCGCTCATAGATACCAAGGATCATAAGGGTGACGAGGCCGGGGGCCGGCGGCTGGCAGCCGTAGACGATGGCGTCGCGGACCCGGAGCGTGAGCGGTTCGCGCAATGTGGCGCGATACTTCACCAGATCCTGGCGGGTCACCGGCGAGCCAATGGCCTCTAAGTCGGCTGCGATCTCGCGGCCGATGTCGCCGCGATAGAAGTCGTCGAGGCCGGCACGCCCGAGCTGTTCGAAGGTGTCGGGCAGCTTCCCAGCGGAGAGCCTCGCACCCTTCGGCTGCGCCTTGCCGCCCGGCATGAAGGTTTCCGTGAAGCCCGGCGCCTTGATCGCGAGCGTCCGGTCCTGAAGATAGCGCCAGGCGATGGAAGAAGAGACCGGATAGCCCTCGCGCGCGATCTGGATCGCGGCCTCGACGAGACGCTTCACCGGCATTTTGCCGCCTGCATCCTTTGCGGCATCGAGTGCCAGCATCCAGCCGCCGATGGCGCCGGGCACCGTACAGGCGGCGAGCGGCCCGCGCTCGGGAACCGTGTCGTGACCGGCCGCGCGATAGCGCTCGATCGTGGCCTTGGCACCGGCAAATCCACAGGCTTCGATGTAGCGCACGTGCCCCGAGGGCTCGCGGATCAGCCAGAAGCCGTCACCGCCGATGTGGTTCATGTGCGGGTAGGCACTGACGATGGCCGCAGCGGCGGCGACAGCGGCCTCGATGGCATTTCCGCCTTCGGCCAGTACTTCGCGGCCAGCTTCGGCGGCGAGCGAGTGAGGGGCAGCGACAACGCCGTAGCGGCCTTCAGCGCGGTATTCGGTCATTTTCTCTCCGGAGAACTTGCGGCGGGAGCGGCAAAGCTTGGCTTGATTCAGCCCCTCTTTGTCGCCAGATTGCCCGCCATTCTAAGGCTTTGCAGCGGGATCACCACCTCCCGCCACGCCAACGCCGTATTCCGGAGACGCAAGACGATGAGCGACGCCGTGCAGAAGCCCGCCCGCATCAACTGGACCAACCTCACGACCATCGCAAGCGCCGCGATCCTCATCGGCGTCGAGGTGATCGGCATCGGTCTCGCCACCGGCTGGGCGCTCGCCGCACTCTTCGGCTTATCCAAGACGATCGAAGCGGTACTGATGGCCGTCTTCGCGCTCGGCGCCGGCTACTTCACGTGGTCGTTCGTCCGGAACGCGGCGAAGATCGAGCCCATCGTCGAGCGCGGATAGCGCCTCACGCTCGCCTCGCGAGCGTCAACTTCTTAACGAGACATTTCCAGACGTCCTCGCGAGCACTCCTCGACGCCTTCGCGCATCAAAAAACTGCGCTCTAGAGTCGATTCTCTCTTGCATCGAGAGTCTGTATCTCTTATTTGCGACTTGCCCAATTTCGCACGTGCCTGTGGTCGTGTGCTGGTTGACGGAGATCCCGGACAAGAGGCCGGAAAGACGTCGGGCAAACCAGTAGCCGGAGGGAACCGGCGAACCCCGCTCTCCGCGAGGGACGCGACTTAAAGCAACGACGTAAGGGCTTTTTTGGTCCAACGCGGCGCCCCGAAGGTGGCCGCGGAAAACCGAAGAGGCACTACCTCCTTGCCGGACGTGCGGAAGGGACACCCTTCCAATCAATGGCGCTTCTGCCGGCCTAGGCCGGATGTTCGAGCGGGCAGCAGGCCGCTCGTGGCGTAGTCGCGCGATCAGCGCGAAGACACCGCGGGAAGCACGCTGTCCAAGTCGTTAACGAATGTCTTCTGGAAGGGGACACCGAAATGACCGACCGCATCCGCAAATTCCTCCGACGCAACCGCGAGGACGGACCCCGTCTCGTCGTCGACACCGACGTCGTGCGTTCGAACTACAATGCCTTCGCCAAGGCGTTGCCGGACACCCGCGTCTTCTACGCGGTGAAGGCAAACCCGGCGCCCGAAATTCTGAAGCTCCTGAACGACATGGGCTCGTGCTTCGACACCGCGTCGATGGGCGAGATCGACCTTGTCATGCAGGCCGGCGGCACCCCCGACCGCATCTCCTTCGGCAACACGATCAAGAAGGAGAAGGACATCGCCGCGGCCTACAAGCTCGGCGTGCGCCTCTTCGCGGTCGATTGCGAAGCCGAAGTCGAGAAGATCGCGCGCGTTGCGCCCGGCTCGAAGGTATTCTGCCGCATCCTCTGCGACGGCTCCGGCGCCGAGTGGCCGCTGTCGCGCAAATTCGGCTGCGCGCCCGAGATGGCGCCGCAGGTGCTCGAGCACGCCCATAAGCTTGGTCTGGTTGCGCACGGCATCTCCTTCCATGTCGGCTCGCAGCAGAACAACGTGAAGGCGTGGGATCGCGCGTTGAAAACGTCCGGCCAGATCTTCCGTGACATGGCCGAGCGCGGCATCAACCTGTCCATGGTCAACCTGGGCGGCGGGTTCCCCGCGCAGTACCTGCGCGACATCCCGAAGGTTCAGGAATACGGCCAGGCGATCTTCCGTGCGCTGCGCAAGCACTTCGGCAACCGCATCCCGGAAACCATCATCGAGCCGGGCCGCGGCATGGTCGGCGGTGCCGGCATGATCGAAGCGGAAGTCGTGCTGATTTCGAAGAAGTCGGCGTCGGACAACCAGCGCTGGGTCTATCTCGACATCGGCAAGTTCGGCGGTCTCGCCGAGACGATGGAAGAGGCGATCCGCTATCCGATCCGCACGGAGAAGGACGACGACGTGATGGCGCCCTGCGTCATCGCCGGCCCGACCTGCGACTCGGCGGACGTGCTCTACGAGAAGACGCCGTACCTGCTGCCGGTTTCGCTCGAAATCGGCGACAAGGTACTGATCGAGGCGTGCGGCGCCTACACGACGACCTACTCGTCGGTCGCCTTCAACGGCTTCGCGCCGCTGAAGTCCTACGTCATCTGATCTTCGCCTGAACCGCTAAGATGTACCTCCGGGGCTCGCGCAAGCGGGCCCCGGATCGTTTTGGGCGTTTCGAGATTTTCCCCATTCACCTGCGGCCCGAGATTCGTCATCGAGCGATCAAGCCGCTAAACAAATCCCGAACTTTCGGCTTCCGACGGAGGAATGAATGAGCAAGTGGCCGGTCTACCACAAGATCGACGGACCCATCGTGATGATCGGCCTCGGCTCGATCGGTCGCGGGATGTTGCCGCTTCTGGAGCGCCACTTCGAATTCGACAAGAAGCGCTTCGTCGTCATCGACCCGGTCGATGACGACCGCAAGCTGCTCGACGAGCGCGGCATCCGTTTTATCCACGCGGCCGTCACGCGCGACAACTACAAGACGCTCTTGAAACCCCTCCTCACCGAAGGCGGCGGGCGCGGCTTCTGCGTGAACCTCTCGGTCGATACCTCTTCGCTCGACATCATGCGCTTTTGCCGCGAAATCGGTGTCTTTTACATCGATACCGTGGTCGAGCCGTGGAAGGGCTTTTACTTCGATAAATCCATGGGGCCCGATGCGCGCTCGAACTACGCGTTGCGCGAGACCGTACTTGAGGAGCGTCGGAAAAATCCGGGCGGCATCACCGCCGTATCGTGCTGCGGCGCGAACCCCGGCATGGTGTCGTGGTTCGTCAAACAGGCGTTGCTCAACGTCGCCGCCGATCTTGGCCTCGGCAATGAGGTGCCGAAGGACAAGGACGGCTGGGCGCGGCTCATGATGAAGACCGGCGTCAAGGGCATTCACATCGCCGAGCGCGACACCCAGCGCTCGAAGAAGCCGAAGCCGATGAACATCTTCGTCAACACCTGGTCGGTGGAAGGATTCGTCTCGGAAGGCCAGCAGCCCGCCGAACTCGGCTGGGGTACGCACGAGAAATGGGAGCCGGAAAATATCGGCAAGCACGCCAGAGGTTGCGGCGCTGCGGTTTACTTGAAGCAGCCCGGCGCGAACACGCGCGTGCGTTCGTGGTGCCCGACGCCGGGCGCGCAATACGGATTTCTCGTGACCCACAACGAGTCGATCTCGATCGCGGACTTCTTCACCGTGCGCGAGGGCGATAAGGTTCTCTATCGCCCGACCTGCCACTATGCCTATCACCCGGCGAACGACGCTGTGCTCTCGCTGCACGAGATGTTCGGCTCGGGCGGCAAGTTCCAGGAAGAGTGGTTCATTCTCGACGAGAACGAAATCGAGGACGGCATCGACGAACTCGGCGTGCTGCTCTATGGCCACGGCAACAACGCCTATTGGTACGGCTCGCAGCTTTCGATCGAAGAGACGCGCGAGCTCGCGCCTTACCAGAATGCGACCGGTTTGCAGGTGTCTTCCGCTGTGCTGGCGGGCATGGTGTGGGCGATCGAGAACCCCGACCGCGGCATAATCGAGGCCGACGAGATGGACTTCAAACGCTGTCTCGAAGTGCAGTCGCCGTATCTCGGCCCGGTGATCGGGACCTATACGGAATGGACGCCGCTCGACAATCGCAACGTCCTCTTCAAGGAGGACATCGACGAAAGCGATCCGTGGCAATTCAGGAATATTCTGGTGCGGTAGCACCAAACAAAAATGGTCGTCCCCGCGAAAGCGGGGACCTATACTCCTGATGTTTATTAGGTCAGGCGGTTATGAGTCCCGGCTCGCGCGCTTGGCCGGGACGACAGCTATAGGTTCAAAACCCCCGCCTTCCCCTCGTCCGTACCGTAAGCGAGCGACACGCCGTTCTTGTGCCACGCCAGCGCGGTCACTTCGCCGCCTTCAGGACCACGAATGAGAATCTCCGCGGCGTCCGAGATCCGCACCATCATCACCATGCCGTCGGTGTAGCCAACCGCAACCGCTTCTTTGTCCGGGTGGCACGCAACGCAGGAAACGCGCGAGCCCTCGCGCGCAGGCGCCACCATGCCCGGCTCCCTTCCCATCGGCCCGTCTTTCGTTCCGAACGGCCACAGGATCACCGACTCTGCGCCGGACGTGGCCAAGAGCTTGCCGTCGTGACTGAACGACATCGAGCGCACGCGCGACGGGTAGCCGGACATGCGCATGTGCTTGTTGTCGGCCAGACGCCAACCATGCATCGCCGGTTCCTGCATGGTCGTGACCAGGAATTTTCCGTCCTGCGGCCACACCACGCCCAGATGCGAGCCTTTCCACTCGAGGAAATCCGGCTTCGCATCCAAGTTCGGAAACCAGAGCGACACGCCGTTATAATGCGCGACCGCAAGACGAAAGCCCTTCGGCGCAAAAGCGAGCCCGCCGACCGTCGAAGCGACCTCGAGCGAGCGCTCCCCCTTCTTCGTTCTTACGAAAGCGGTCTTGCCGGACGACCACGCAAGCGCGCCATCCGGCCCCAGCGCAACATGGTCGATCCACTTGTTCTTGACCTCGGCAAGAGTCTCCACAAGACCTTCGGCATCCGTCGCGGCGAGCCGGCCGTCATCGCCGCAGGTGTAAATCTTTTCGCCGTCGCACACGGCTTCAAGAATCCCCGCGCCCGGATGGGTGGCGACTTTCCTGCCGGAAGCGAAAACGATCTCGCCCTCGCCGGTCGCGAACACCGCTTCCTCACCGAGAAAACCGCAGGCGACGACATGCGCGCCGGCCTCATAGGGCGTCACGATTTCGGCGACGGAACGGATTACATCTTCGGACATGTACGCTCAGAAAATCAGCGCGGATCGTCTTTGCAGACCGCCTGGCTGAACGGCCCCTTGGGTTTCAGCCAGTCCCCGCACTTATCGCAGCCGGAAACCGAGACTGCGAACGCGCCGAGAAGCAAGAGCGTGGAAATGCGCCTGATCATGCCTCTCTATACCCGGCCCCAGGCCGCGCTCCAACCTACTTCGCGATACAGGCCTCGAAGCCTTCGCGCAGCGCCTTTTCGTTGAGGTCGCGGCCGATGAATACCATGCGGCTCTCGCGCTTTTCGCCGTCGCGCCAGTCGCGCTGATGGTCGCCCTCGAACATCATGTGAACGCCCTGCATCACATAGCGCTCCGGATCGTCCTTGAAGGACAGGATGCCTTTCGCGCGCAGAATGTTCGGCCCCTGAACCTGACTCACATTGTCGATCCAGGCGAAGAAGGTTTTCGCTTCCAGCGGCTGATCGGTCGAGAACGAAAACGACTGCACGTCCTCGTCGTGATGATGATGCCCGCCCTCGAGAAAGTGCGGCTCGATCGCGAGAATGCGGTCGAGATCGAACGCGCCCTGCGAGAGCACATTTTCGAGCGCCAGTTCGCTGCGGGTGGTGCGATGGATTTTCGCGAACGGATTGATCGCGCGGATGCGAAGTTCGACGTCTTTCAGCTCGTCCGGCGTCACCAGGTCGGTCTTGTTCAGGACAATCACATCCGCAAACGCGATCTGGTTTTTCGCTTCCGGCGCGTCCTTCAGGCGGTCCTTGAGCCACTTCGCATCGACGACCGTAACCACTGCGTCGAGCGCGGTCTTGCCGCTCACGGTCTCGTCGACAAAGAAGGTCTGCGCGACCGGCGCGGGATCGGCGAGACCCGTGGTCTCGACTAAGATGCCGTCGAACTTGCCCTTGCGCTTCAACAGGCCGTCGATGATGCGGATGAGGTCGCCGCGCACGGTGCAGCACACGCAGCCGTTGTTCATCTCGAAAACTTCTTCGTCGGCCCCGACGATGAGGTCGTTATCGATGCCGATCTCGCCGAACTCGTTCACGATCACGGCGTACTTCTTGCCGTGCGGCTCCGAGAGAATGCGGTTGAGCAGCGTGGTCTTGCCGGCGCCGAGATAGCCGGTCAGCACCGTTACCGGGATTTTATCGGACATTTTTGAAGCTCTGGCAGTTGAAGCCGGGATATAGGCGTGCAGACCGGCCCGCTCAAGCCTCAAGATGCCGGCCCGGAGACAGTCTTTTGCGCAAGCCCCCCACCGGCCCGAGCAGCACAGAAAACGCATAGAAGACACCCGCCGCGAGAATGACGGCAGGTCCGGTCGGCAGATTGAAGTGGAATGAAACGAGCAGGCCACCGATCCCCGAAACCATGCCCATCACCACCGAAATCGCAGCCATGCGGGTGACGTCCTGCGTCCAGAAGCGCGCGGCGGCGGCCGGCAGCATCATCATGCCTACCGCGAGCAATGTGCCGAGCGCGTGGAATGCCGCGACGAGATTGAGCACGACGAGCGTAAGGAACAGAAGATGCACGGCGGTCCCCGAGCCACTCACCGAACGGAGAAACCCGGGATCGACACATTCGAGCACCAGAGGCCGCCAGATCAGGGCGAGCGCGAGCAGACTGAAGGTCGTGAAGGAAGCGATGACGTAAATCGTCGGATTGTCGAGCGCGAGTACCGAGCCGAACAGCACGCGAAAAAGATCGACGTTCGAGCCTTTCAGCGAGATCAAAGTCACGCCGAGCGCAAGCGACACCAGATAGAACGCGGCGAGCGCCGCGTCTTCTTTCAGTTCCGTGAAGCGCGCGACCAGACCGGCGAGAACCGCGACCGTGATGCCGGCGGCAATGCCTCCCGCCGTCATCGCGAAGAGATCGAGGCCAGCCAGCAGAAAGCCCAGCGCCGCGCCTGGCAGAATGGCATGCGCCATCACGTCGCCCGCAAGCGACATGCGCCGGAGCATCAGGAAGATGCCGATGGGTGCCGCACTTAAGGAAAGGATCACTACGCCCGCCAGCGCGCGGCGCATGAAATCGAATTCGGCGAATGGCGCGATGAACAGCCCGTACATATCAGCCGCGCTTACGCCGCGTCTTCACAGATGCCGGCACGGTCGTCGAATGCCTCGCTCATGCGGCGCGCCTTCAGAAGATTCTCCGGAGACAACGTCTCGGCAGTCTTGCCCCAGGCTACCGGCTCGCGCGCAAGAAGAAGCGCCTCCGGGAAATGCCGCTTCACCATCTCGAAGTCGTGCAGTACCGCGACCACCGTACGCTTCTCACCATGCCAACGGTGCACAAGCTCGAGCAGATCGGAAACCGTCTTGGAATCCAGCGACGCGAACGGCTCGTCCAGCAGGATGATGCGCGCGTCCTGCAACAGAAGCCGCGCAAACAATGCGCGCTGCATCTGGCCGCCCGACAGCGTGCCGATCGCGCGGCTCTCGAACCCGCGCAATCCCACGGCTTCGATCGCCTGCGAAATCTTCCCGCGATGTGCGCCGCCGATGCCGCCGAGCAGGCCCGCGCGCTTCCACAAGCCCATCGCGACGAGATCGTAAACCGAGATCGGAAACGAGCGGTCGATCTCCGCGATCTGCGGGAGATAGGCGATATCGTTCGCATTCAGGCCGTTGCGCGAAATCTTTCCGCCGAGCGGACGCAAAACGCCGACGATGCCTTTCAGCAGCGTAGATTTACCGGCGCCGTTCGGCCCGACGACTGCGAGCAGCGATCCTTCGCCGATTTCCCCGCTCAGATGATGCACCGCGGGATGGCGATCATAGCCGAGCGTCAAGTTCTGGAATGCGAGTGCGGCTGTCATGTTGATTCCGGATTCCTAACGCGCGACCAGAAAGACCAAAAGCCAGATCAGCACCGACAGCGCCAAGGCAATGCACAATCGCGCGCCTGCGGAGAGACGCAGAAGCGAGATTCCGGTCCCGGCCTGCGCGCGATGTCTGTGCACGTGCGCATGGGCATGCGAGTGCGAATGGGCGTCGTGATGCGGCGTCGTCATTGTTACAATATATCAAATGCTTAGAGATGCGGCAAACATTCGGCATTGCAACAAAAGCCGGGACTTTTCGGGTTTCCTGCGGGATATTTCCCCTCGCCATCCGAAGCCGTTGCCGGTAAGGAAGCCCTTCAACCTGCCGGCCGAAATCGGCGGGACCGATAAACTACTGGGAGGTTTCAGGAATGAACTTCGGACGTAAATTCGCCCGCGTAGTCGCCGTCGCTGCGGCTTTCGCGATAGCGCCCGTTGCGGCGCAGGCGCAGAATTTCATCAACATTCTCACTGGCGGCACTGCCGGCGTCTACTATCCGCTCGGCGTTGCGCTCTCCAAGCTCTACACGGACAAGATCAAGGACTCGCGTCCGTCCGTGCAGGCGACCAAGGCTTCGGTCGAAAATCTCAACCTGTTGCAGGCCGGCAAGGGCGAAATCGCCTTCACGCTCGGCGACTCGCTCGCGCAAGGCTGGGCCGGCGACGCCGATGCCGGCTTCCGCTCGAAGCTGGACAAGCTTCGCGTCGTTGGCGCGATCTACCCGAACTACATTCAGATCGTCGCGTCCAAGGAAAGCGGCATCAAGACGCTCGCTGACCTTAAGGGCAAGCGCCTCTCGGTCGGCGCGCCGAAGTCCGGCACCGAACTGAATGCTCGCGCGATCCTCGCCGCCGCCGGCATCAAGTACGAGAACCTCGGCAAGGTCGAGTATCTTCCGTTCGCCGAATCCGTCGAACTCATCAAGAATCGTCAGCTCGATGCCACCCTTCAGTCGGCGGGCCTCGGCGTTGCTTCGATCAAGGATCTTGCCAACTCGGTCGAGATCGTAGTCGTGGAAGTCCCGGCTGCGGTAATCGCCAAGGCTGGCGCGCCGTTCCTGGCCGCCACCATCCCCGCGAATACCTATCAGGGTCAGTCTGCCGCGGTGGAAACGGCAATCGTTCCGAACTATCTGGTAACGCGCTCCGATCTTTCCGAGGACGCCGTCTATCAGATGACGAAGGCACTGTTCGACAATTTGCCGGACATGGTCGCCGCCCACGCGGCTGCCAAGTCGATCAGCCTCCAGAATGCCGCGAAGGCGCCCCCGGTGCCGCTCCATCCGGGCGCCGCCAAATACTTTAAGGAAAAAGGCGTAGGCGGCTAAGCGCCGTAATAAGACGGCCCGCGTGACGAGCGCGGGCCGTTTTTGCATTTCTGGCAGCAGAATAATCAAACCGTAAACGTGCCTATC